>Ga0210377_10000568_pt1 | contig 35344 bp, 34 predicted proteins | sample PLM4_65_b1redo_FD_155480 | JGI IMG/M metagenome (GOLD analysis project Ga0210377, IMG submission 155480) | Groundwater sediment microbial communities from an aquifer in East River, Colorado, USA - PLM4_65_b1 redo | ecosystem: Environmental > Terrestrial > Soil > Riparian zone | place: USA: East... | reverse complement strand
CCTCCATAATACCTGCACGATCATTGAAGATTTTTTTCGCGATCAATCATAAAAACCTAATTGTAGATCCACAGCATAACCCTGGCACTTCACATTTAGACAGTTTCATCGCAACAAACATCAGGTCAATCATCAACACCATCGTCAAAACAAAGCCGTAAGTTGCTTCAAATGTCAGGCATCGGCCATTTTGCAGCAGGGTTCGCGGCAAAGCCAGTTGAACCCAAAATACCACTCTGGGTCTTTCTGGTTGCTAGTGAAACCAACGACATCCTGTATTTTCTATTCTCATCCACCGGGATCGAGCAAAAAACGGTGATGACAATGGATTTCACCCAAGGGGTTAAGTATCTGACTCCTGCTATAAATCCCTGGTCACACGGCTTGCTCATGTCCATCATCTGGTCGTTGATGGCGGCAATGCTGGGCTTCCTGGTTTATAGAGATCGTCGCAGTGGCATGCTCCTCGGGGCGGTGGTTTTCAGTCACTGGTTGCTCGACTTCCTTATGCATTCCAATCTTCCATTGTTCTTTACTGGCTCGCCATTGGTTGGACTCGGCTTGGAAAATTCAGGTCCGGGTTTTCTGTTCATGACCATTTTCGATCTTGTGATTCTTACTGGAGGTGTCCTCGTTTACCTCCGCGCAAATAAACGAACATCCAGGCAACTACATCAATAAAAAGATAAAGGGTGTGAACAATAAAATCATTGTTACCTAGGCCAGTCGTTTTGGTTCCACGGAAGGGGTTGCAAACGCCATTGGCAAGACTCTGGCTGAAAAAATGAGATGACTCTTGATGTGTTGTTCATGAGGCAAGTGAAGGATCTCTCCACATATCAGGGTGAAATGGTCGGCAGCGCCATTAATGCCGGGGTATGGCTTCCACAAGCGATGCAATTTGTACTGCCTCATCAAAGTTAAGATTAAAAGCACTTGCATAGGTTATGGCAAATTCCGTATGATGATTATTGGAGTCTTCCATTGTAGGTGCTTCTATGGCTTTGCTGTCGACCAAACTTTACATTCCATCTGCTCGAACGGGTGTTTTATCCCGTTCCCGGCTTGCCGAACAATTAAACCTTGGTCTGCTTCATCCTCTTATTCTCATTTCCGCCCCAGCAGGATATGGAAAAACAACTCTCCTGAGTACATGGGCAGCCACCTATAGAAGCCCTGTTGCGTGGTTGACTCTTGATCAAGGGGATAATGACCCGGTACGATTCTGGCGCTATCTTGGTGCCGCGCTTCAGAAAGTGAATGACTGTCTGGGCAAAAGCCTGCAATCAACACTGTTTTCGGTGCAGACTCCAGATGTAGAACAGATCATTGTTGAACTGGTCAATGACATCGCAGCATCGAACAAAAAACTTACCCTTGTTCTGGAAGATTACCACCTCATTGACAATGCCGATATCCACGCGAGTATCAATTTCCTGCTCGATAACATTCCCCCTGAAATGCACCTCATCATTACAACTCGTTCAGATCCGCCTTTACGTCTCGGTCTGAGGCGCGGACGTGGACAGATATCGGAAATCCGTTCGGCTGATTTGCGTTTCACACCCGATGAGACTGCCAACTTTATTAACCACACAATGCAGCTTGCTCTGACAAAGGAAGATGTCAACTCCCTTGCCCAGCGCACAGAAGGCTGGATTGCAGGCTTGCAGTTGGCAGTTCTTTCCCTGCAACGGCAGACTGACAAACATGCCTTCATCACGGCCTTCACCGGTGACGACCGATATGTAATGGATTATCTGATCGAGGAAGTATTTCAACGCCAGCCGCCTGAGATCCAGACATTTCTGCTAAAAACATCCTTCCTGGAGAGATTATCCGGACCCTTATGCCAGGCGGTTACTGGACAGGCGGACAACCAATCCATTTTGACGTATTTAGAGCAATCCAACCTGTTTGTTTCCTCTCTCGACAATCGACGCTATTGGTATCGTTATCATCCTTTGTTCGCAGGTTTGCTCCACCATCGCTTGCATCAGATATTGCCTGCAGAAGAACAGGTCGAATTAATCCGCCGAGCCTGTGCCTGGTATGTCAGCGAGGGATTGATCGTCGAAGCGATTTCGCAGGCTTATGCATCATCGGAATATCCCCTGGCAGCCAAGTTGCTAGAACAATATGTGATGGAGATATTTTTCAGCAGTGAGACCATGTTGGTACATCACTGGTTGAAGTCATTGCCTGAGGAAGTTTTGCTTCAGAGTCCATTACTATGTACTACTTTTGCAAATACCTGTGCTCATGCCGGCACCTTTCAAGATGAAGCGCTTCAACAGACTGCACACTGGCTGGATGCAGCTGAAAAAGCGCTTGCAATTCCAACCCCTGATCGTTCGAATGATGCTCTGACAAGTGGATTCATTGGATTGACCCGTGCCTATCTGTCGCTCTGGCGCAGGGATCCGCCTCAGACCACCATCGAGATTGACCGGCATGCCCTAGCTGAGTTACCTCCCGAAGGGACTTCTCATTTCGACCAGAATTTCCAACGCCTGCGTAGCGGTTTGACCAATAACCTTGGAATTTCGTATATAACTCTGGGGGATGAAGTTTCAGCCTTGCAAGCCTTCTTCGAAACCCAACGCATCGGCGAAGCCTGCGGGGATTGGCTGAACTGGTATACCGCCGTTGCCAATCAAAGCATGATTCTTTCCCATCAAGGGCGTTTGTCCGAGGCGCTCGACGTTTGTAGAAATGTGTTAACTGGTTCAGCTAGTAATGATGGAGCGCAAGAACACGCCGCTCCCTATGCCGCAGTCATATATCAGATGATGGGACAGATCCATCTGGAATGGAATGAGTTGGAGAAGGCTGAAACAGCGTTGCGAAAGTGTCTTGAACTCAGCCGTTTTATCGCGGCAGGCGATTGGCAGGCTAACAGTTCCATTGCCTTGTCGCGCTTGCAATTGGCGCGAGGCAACCTTACGGAAGCTTTTGCCTTACTCAATCAGGTGAAATCAGAATCACCTCGGGCAAGAATCACGATCGATACTTGGAGGGTCCGGCTCTGCCTAGTAGATTCCAATGAACACCCTGATGCCTTCAATGACGCCATGCTCTGGGCCGCAGGGAGGTCACTCCAACCATTCGAGCCATATTGGACATCCTTTGAAACATTAACCCTGATAAGAGTTATGATCACGCAGTACCGGCTGATTGCACAAAATAACTCTGAAGCATTGCCTCACTTACAGGCACTTCAGGAATTCCTGACAAAAGAGATCCAGATCGCGGAGGCTTCCGACTATATCGAAAGGTTGGTCGAGCTTCGTCTCTTGCAATCCCTGGCATGGTATTCCTTGAATAGCCTTCCCAAAGCTCGGGAATCCCTGATACACGCCTTGGAGACTGCCATGCCAGATGGGTATATTCGTCTGTTCGTGGATGAAGGTGCACCGGTGGAAAAAATGTTGAACCGGTTGTCAGGTGAGGTACGTGATCGTCCACAGCTTGCCAGCTATGTGACCCGGATCCTGTCAGCGTTTGAACCAGTCACTCGAAAGCCGAAACAGGTTGACGGGTTGGTTGAACCGCTGACCGAACGAGAAGCGGAAGTATTGCGATACATTGCTGAAGGATGTTCCAACCCTGAGATCGCCCGTCGTTTATATGTTTCTCCAAACACACTCAAGGCGCATGCACAGAATATCTTCATGAAATTGAATGTACACAACCGTTTACAGGCGGTCAATAGGGCGAGGGAACTTGGTTTGATCGAATAAATATCTTTTATTAAAGTCCCGACATTCGTGCCGGGACTTTTTTATTTAAATTAACCCTGTCGGTTAATCCGTTCGGAGGATGCCTTGAATCATTGCCGGGGATATAACCATGCTAGGAATAATAAGGAGCCATCGAATGGATCAACTTCCGAAAGGCACCCAACCCGCTAACTATCGCATACGAATTGCGGGGCGCGTGAACGATGACTGGTCAGATTTCTTGAGCGACCTGGAACAGTCTTTTGACCAGGAAAATGGTGTGACGATCACAACCATTACTGGAATTGTGGCTGACCAGTCCGCACTCCACGGACTACTTGAACGCATCCGTGATCTTAATCTGACATTGCTCTCGGTTACCTGTGATGGTCTGTGCTCTCAGGATTCTGGCAAGAAATCATGAGGAGAAAAACATGAAAACCTTAATCGCTGGCTCAAATGGGATGGCCAATGTCGTGCCCGCTCGTGGTGGAGGGGTTCGTGACTGGCAGCGCTGGGCGCCCTACGCGGCAGTGGCATGGTCGCTACTCTACGCCACGCTGGGGATCTACTGGGCGGTGAGCGGGCGCGGGTTCCCTCACACCCCCGAAACCGTGTCCGACGTTATGGGGCCGCTGCTTGGACGGTTCGGACCGGGCGTGGCCTGGATCGTCGTGATGATGGCAGGGATTCCTGCGGCGGCGGTAGGAGCGACGATGGTGCGTGGGGTGCGAAGCAGAGCGCTCCGGCCTCTCCTGATAACTGTCGGAGCACTGCTCGCGGGGGTCCTGCTGCTACTCATGACTTCCCTCAACCTGCTGGTCAAGCTTGGTTATATCCCCTATACCGTCTTCAGCCTCTTCACTGGCGCGAAGTTCGGCCAGACCTACTTGGAGTCTTTGACCCAATGGGCGACGATCCACCAATTGCTGTGTCTTATCGGCGGGTTTCTCTGGCTGGCAGCTACCGTCTGCTATGCCCGCCGGAGCGTGGGCGCCTGCCTATATTGTGGCCGCTGGGACGGCCCGGAGGGGTGGCGGGAACCGAACCGGGCAGCGCGCTGGGGCCGCATCGCCGTTTATGTGGCGATGGTGGCGCCAGTCTTCTACGCCTTCACCCGTTACGCCTGGGCACTGGGGTTCCCGCTGGGGATGAGCAAGCAGTACCTGCACCAAGGTCAAGAGAGTGGGACCTGGACCGCGGGACTCTTCCTGGCGAACTTTGGCCTGGTGGGAATGGTACTCATGCTCGGATTGGTGCAGTGCTGGGGTGAGGTATTCCCGCGCTGGATGATCGGCCTGGCTGGACGCCGGGTCCCCATCGCGTTGGCGGTGGTCCCGGCCTCGATCGTATCGGTGTTGCTGATCGTGGGTGGCATCGCGATAGGGTCTGGCTTACCCCAGATAGTCGCTAATTTGGCGGCCGCTGGGGTAGAGGGTATGGGACTCATCGGGGCAATAGTCTTCCAGCTCGGCCCCACCTTGCTGTTTCCAGTTTGGGGTGTAGCCCTCGCGGTGGCGACGTTGGGCTACTATTTCCGGCGGCGGGGGCCGTGCAGTGTGTGTGGTCGTGGTGCATAGTTTTATGTTATGGGGCGGTGGTGCTGGCAATCGCTCTCTTATGCGCCCCAAAGGGTAGAGAAGTCCCCTCTCATTTTTCAAGTGCCGCTGTTGCGCGGTAAGGAGAAAGAAATGAAAATTCTAGTTGCTGGTTCACATGGAATGATTGGGTCAGCCGTGACTCGTCATTTGATTGAATGTGGTCATGAGGTTGTTCGCCTAGTCCGGAAGGCACCGCTCGAAGGTGAGCTGTATTGGGATCCGGATGCGGGAAGCATCGATGCGTCTGGGCTCGAAGGCTTTGATGCGGTGATCCTGTTGGCGAGCATGAAATGGCCGATGCGCTGGACGCGAAAAGCCAAAGAAAAGCTACGCGCCAATCGTATAGCAACCTACCGCCTGCTGGCGGAGTCATTGGCAACGTGCATGCGTAAGCCGCGCGTCCTTGTGTGCGCCTCCGGTGTTGGGGTGTATCCCTCTTCTGGCGACCAGATTCTTACCGAGGATACGATGCCATGCTCCAGCTTCTTGTCCGCCGTAGACCGCGATGGGGAGACGGCAACTGCTGCCGCCGAGGTGGCCGGCATCCGCGTCGTGCATCTGCGAATCCCGCAGGTGATAGGTGGCGCTGCTTTACAGTATGTGGGTTTTCAGGCAGGCGATGGGCAGCAGTGGATCAGTTGGGTGGGACGAGATGAGCTGGCTTCCATCATTGAGTTTGTGCTGACGACTGAGAGACTGAGCGGACCGGTCAATGCTGTCAGTCCCAACCCTCTACGCAATACTGAGTTTGTCACGACTGCGACGAGGGCCTTGGGACTCAAGCCGGGTGGCGTCATGCCAAATTTCATCGTGCGTTTGGTGATGGGTGAAATGGGCGAAGAGTTCATGTTGGCCAGCCGGCGCGCCCAACCAGTCAAGCTGCTTGCTGCGGGGTACCGGTTCCAATACCCCGAGCTTGCCTGTGCATTGCAGCATGAGAAGGAAGTTGTGAATAGGGATTTGGCCCCTCAGCCTGCCTAGGAGCTACTACTGAATTTTTGGAAGGAATACCATCATGATGAACATCTTCAAAAAGCAAAACGGAATGAATATCGTCGGACAGGGTGGGAAGATCATCCTATTTATGCTGCCATCCTTGATTGCGGCGATATTGGTTCATAGATATTTACCACACGTCGCAGCATTGCCCGAGAGTATCGGTTTTATCAAGCCCGTTGGATATTTATTATTAGTTCCTGGGTTGATCCTTTGGGCGGCTGCAGTGATCCAATTACTGTTCGGCTTTTCAAAAGGCAAACTGGTAACCATCGGTGCCTACGGCCTTGTCCGCAACCCCATCTACTCCAGCGTGACCATTTTCATCCTACCTGCCGTAGCACTGATGACGTTAACCTGGGTCTATTTTATTGTTTCGGTCTTCTTATATGTTGGCGTGATGATTTTCATCGGCAAGGAGGAGAAACAACTCACGAAGGCTTTTGGCAAGGAGTACGAAGATTACATGGAAAGGGTTGATCGGCTGATCCCATTCAGAAAATCTTGATGTTGTAAGAATTGTTTTTCCGATCAGAGAAATTCCATGGAAATCCCACGCCACTGGCGATTAAATGCCTAACGCTACCGCCTGCCCGATTTGTGTGCATCGCCACTATAGGAAAATTAGGAATGAAAACGAATTTTCACTTCAAAAGCGCTTTTCTATGTTCAATTTTGATTTTGTTGACCATCAATTCTTGCAATGCAGAGACAAAACTACCAACCGATTCGGGAACTTCTCCCGAAGAGCACAACAAGTCAATCGTCGTGCAGTACTTTCAAGAGATTCTCGATGGGAAACAATACAGCCAGATGCCCGATGTGTTTACGTATGATGTGGTGGTGCATCGACCAGAGGGAACCTCGACTTATATGGATGCGATACATGCCATGTTCGTGAAGGGGCTTTCCCCACACACAATTGAGACAACAATCCATGAAATGATTGCATCCGGTGACTATGTGTCGGTGCGATTGAGCCACAAGATGACATATTCAACGAACGAAGCGTTTTTGCAAAGTCGGCTTGGGCGATTTGATGTTCGGGGAAAGACAGTTGAATGGGAAGCGATGGCAATGTTTCGTTTTGAGAATGGGAAGATTGCCGAAGAATGGGTTTCTAATGACGAGCTTGGGCAACTTATGCAAATCGGCACGCTTGAACTCTCGGCTGAAGGACCGTAGCATTCGATATCGAATCACGGAAAGTACGATACGATGAATCAAAAGATCACAACTCCCGCCTCATCAATCACGAAAGCTGCCAGTAAACAGACCTATTACACGATCCGCTTCCTTGTGGACCGTGAACGCGTCGACGACGCATATCGGGCATATGGATACTTCCGATGGGTGGACGATATCCTGGATGCCGAATCAACTTCCGGTCCAGAGCGAAGCGCTTTCCTCGAGCGGCAGAAATCCCTGCTTGAAAAATGTTATCGAGGGGAGTCGTTGCGCGATGCAAACATCCAAGAAAAAATGCTGGTTGAACTGGTGCAGCACGATCATGAAAAGAACAGCGGCCTGCAGATTTATCTAAGCAATATGATGCAAGTGATGGATTTCGATGCCAGACGCCGCGATAGATTGATCTCGCAGGTGGAACTGCACGAGTATACACGTTGGCTGGCGACTGCGGTCATCGAATGTATACATTATTTCATCGGGCATGGCGAATTCGCACCTCACGATGAGCCGCGCTACCTCGCTGTCTCTGGGGCGCATATCACACACATGCTGAGGGACACCTTTGATGATGTGCGGCTTGGATATTACAACATCCCACGCGAAGTACTTGATGCAAACCACATCGGCCTGCAGGACGTACAGAGCGATGCGTATCGTGCCTGGGTGAAGAGCAGGGTGCAGTTGGCGCGTGAATACTTCAAGGCAGGTAAAGGTTATTTCGCGCGAGTCCAGAACCCGCGTTGCCGCCTGGCATGTTTTGCTTATATCTCACGCTTCGAATGGCTGCTGGACACAATTGAAGAAGAAGGCTATCGCCTACGCCCTCATTATCGCGCGTCAGACACCCGACCTCAGCCTATCTTCCCCCATTCAGTAGGTAAATGATGAAAACAAAATCTGTCATTGTGATTGGCGCGGGCATTGGCGGACTCACTGCCGCCATCCACCTTGCCAAACGCGGACTTCGTGTCACAGTCGTGGAAAAGAACTCTCGCCCTGGCGGGCGTTGTGATCGCTTTAGCCGCGAAGGGCACCATTTTGACACGGGCCCGACTCTGTTTGTCATGCCTTTACTGTATGAAGCTGAATTTCGCGCCTTGGGAACATCGCTGCGAGAACAACTCAACCTGCAACGCGTCGATCCAACCTATCGTCTGGTCTTTGATGATGGCAGCCAGCTTGCACTCACTTCTGATATGCAGTCCATGCAGAAACAATTGGAAACATTCCAGCCAGGAAGTTTTCAAGGAATGCTTCGTTACTTGCAGGAGGGTGGACGGCATTATCAACTGGTTTTGGAGAAACTTGTTAACCGCGAGTTTCGCAACATTTCCGATCTTTTCAACCTTCAGAACATTGATTTGATCTTTCATCTCAAGCCGCTTGTCAATCATTATCGTAACATGTCCGCCTATTTTGATGATCCGCGTTTGAAGAGCGCCTTTACATTTCAGGATATTTACACAGGACTGAGTCCGTTTGAAGCGCCTGCCACGTTTTCGATGATGCCTTACACAGAACTGGCGCATGGTGTGTGGTATCCCACAGGTGGCATGTATCGCGTGGTTGAGTCCCTCATGAATATTGCTCGCAATAATGGGGTGGAGTTCGTGTTTGACTCGGCGGTGGAAAGGATTGATACAAATGCGACGAATGCCCACAGGGTGATTCTCGCAGATGACTCGCGTCTGAATGCGGATGTGATCCTTGCGAATGCGGATCTGCCGTATGTTTATCAAAGCTTGCTTCCACAGGATGGAATGGTCACCAAACTTTCGCGGAAACGATACTCCTGTTCAGCGATCAGTTTCTTCTGGGGGACGGATAAGACGTATCCCGATCTCGGACCCCACACGCTTTTCCTAGCGGATGCTTACCGCGAGAATTTCGAGCGCATCGATCGGAACCTGAGCCTGCCCGCCAATCCCAATCTTTATATCCACGCCCCGGCACGACTCGACTCATCCATGGCTCCAAATGGAGAGGATACTCTGATAGCAATCGTCCCGGTTGGGCACTTGAGCGAAAATGGGGAGCAGAATTGGGGAGAGCTTCGAGACGAAGCGCGTCAACACGTATTTCGTCGTCTGCGGACTCTTGGCATCACCGACATCGAATCGCATATCAAATTTGAAGAGACATACACACCGCTTTCATGGAGCAAACGATATAACCTGATGAAAGGTTCCACTCACGGATTGTCTCATCGGCTGACTCAAATGGCATATTTCAGACCATCCAACCGGCATTCACGCTACCGAAATCTATACTTCGTGGGAGCCAGCACACATCCCGGCACTGGAATACCCACGGCCATGGTTTCCGGTCGCTTGGTATCTAAGCGCATCATGGATGAGCTCGATGTGTAGTGTTTGTTGATTTGGGTTTTGCTTCTACTATAAGCAAGTAGGATGGCAAATGATGGAGGATTACATGGAATCGATTTATTACGCAGTAAAAATAGTGGCACTCTTATGGATGTTGATGGTGGCATTTATTGCTATGTTTGGCGCAAATCGATCTGTAAAGGATGATCGTTCTAGCATGCATTTTCTTGCGATCACTTTGATAACGGTTCTTCCCACGATCGGATATACAGTAAATGCGGGAACAACTGCTCCTGGCGCGTTTTCGTGGGGTTTTCCTATCGTCAGTTACCTTGGTTTCTTTGTATTCGTGCTTGGGTTAGTGATCAATTGGACGGGAATCCTCACACTTAACAAACAATGGTCGGCGATTGTCGTCATTTCGCAAAACCACAAGCTGATTGATACTGGGATTTATAAATACATTCGTCACCCCATCTATGCTGGAGTTTTATTGGAGTTGTTGGGATTAGGATTGGGGCTCGCCAATTGGATCTCCATTTTGGTGTTGGTGTTGTTGAATGCTGCAAGTTTGGCATACAGAATCTATGTAGAAGAAAAAGCATTGGAAAAACATTTTGGCGATGAATATATGAAGTACGCCCATAAAACCAAGCGCTTGATTCCAGGAATATTATAGGAAAATTGTAGGTTTGCAATGCTAACTTATTCCGTGGCGTTTCTCTGAAACTTCATGGGCGATGGTTCATGTACGGACAACACATCTCATTCGAAACTTGGAAAAGATGAAACATATACCTAAATCTCATCTAGATTTGATCGATGGATCCTTCACCGTGGTCTTGTCCACGGTCATGCCAGATGGTCAACCACAGACAACGCCTGTCTGGTGTAACCGCAAAGATGACTTCATCTTTATCAATGTGATGAAGGGTTTTCGCAAAGAAAAGAATATGCGATTGAACCCAAGGGTCTCACTGCTGGTGTACGATCCCGAAAATCCTCTGCACAATATAGAAATTCGCGGCCTTGTGATCGAGATGACAGAGGACGGGGCAGTGGAACATAACGATGAACTTGCCCGGCTTTATATGGGGAAAGCAGATGCAAAGTTCTTTGGCCATGCGGTTCCAGCGGAATTGCAATCGAAATACACACCTGTGCGTGTCAAAATTTCCCCCATTCATATCCGGACAGAAAGTTGAGAGGGAATGCAAACTATCATACCTGCCACACACCTTGATTTATTCCAGCAGCCGGTTCATGGCGTGCTGACCACCATGATGCCTGATGGTATGCCGCAATCAAGCATCATCTGGGTTGATTACGATGGAGAATGCGTTCTCATCAATACGACTCTGGAGCGGCAAAAAGGTCGAAACATGCGGGCGAATCCGAAGGTGACGGTGCTGGTCATTGATCCTGAAGATTCGAGCCGCTGGGTTGAAGTACGCGGACAAGTTCGAGAAATAACTAGAGAGGGTGCCGAGTCCCACGCCGATAAACTCACACAGCGGTATTGCACGAACAAAAAGCATTTCTACGGAGATATTTATCCGCCCGAACAAAAGGAAAAAGAAACGCGAGTGATCGTCAGGATTCAGCCCATCAAAGTTTCGCTGGACGCGATATTCAGATAAATGACTTGTTTCTAAAAGAAAGGAACGACCCAAATGAAAAACAGCGCCAACGGCCAATTATATGGAAGATCAATCATGCTGAAAAAAATCTTTGCCCTTTGCTTGACAATCAGCCTCCTTTATGGGACGGCTTGTACTCCAGCCCCAAATCCATCCGGTTCGATCACTTCTGATGATATTGCTGGCATTATCGAGCAATATCGCCCGCAGATCCTGGCAGATATGCAGCAGGATAACATTTCTGGGCTTGCAATCGCAGTCGTTGACGATCAGCGTATCCTGTGGGCGGAGGGATTTGGTTATACGGATTGGGATAAAAAAATCCCGGTTACACCAAATACGCTCTTCTCGATCCAATCCATGTCCAAATCCTTCACTGCCACAGCTGCCATGTTCGCTGTGCAGGATGGATTGGTTGACCTGGATGAACCCATCACCACCTATCTTCCTGCTTTCCATGTCAACAGTATTTTCGAGGAGCATCCCGAGCAGAAGATCACCATGCGGATGTTGCTTAGCCATACGGCGGGGTTTGCACATGAAGCACCCTATGGTAGCAGCTACGATCATCCGGCGTACTCGTTCGAAAAGCACATCGCCAGCATTTCCGACACCTGGCTAAAGTTCCCGGTGGGAACGCGATACAGTTACTCCAACCTGGGTATTGACCTGGCTGGGTACATTCTGCAAGTGCGCTCAGGAATGCCGTTCATCCAGTACGTCCAAGAGAAGGTGCTGGATCCGTTGGGGATGAAGGACAGCACATTAGACGTCAATAGGATACGGAGCACTGCCTCACGCGCTTTCGGACATACGCCGGGTAATCCATTTCGCCCTCCGGTTGATTTTCTGTTTATTCCCTCCGGTGGCGTGTGGACTTCTGCAGAAGACATGGCACGTTATTTGCAATTCCACATCAGCAAGGGCGCCCTGGATGAAGACCGCTTGCTGCGCGAGGACCTGGCTGAAACCATGTATATGTCCCCCAGTGCACCTGCCCGAAATGCGTATCAAGATTCAAGTTACGCGTTAGGAGTTACAGTCAATACCCGTAACAAGGCGCGACATTTTCAGCACGGTGGGGGCGGCTTTGGTTTCAATAGCAGCATGGTATGGTACCCCGAACTAAGACTTGGCGCCGTTGTATTGTGCAATGTAGAGCTCAACGATGATTTGGTAGTGCGACTGAACGAGGGAATCCTGGATAACATTATCGCCGGTGCCTCCGAGGTCTACGCTCAGCGCGTCAAAACTGCAGTTCGGGTCGAGCCGGCGTATCCACCGGATAAGCAAACAAAGATTCTATATGATGATGCTTTACAGAGCCTGATCAAGAGCAAGGCACTGCCTGAGGATGTGGCCGCTGAACAACGCAGAAGTAAGGTAGCTGGAACGTATATTTTGCTGGGAGTGGATGATCCGGCTGAGATCCGCGACCAAAACGGTACGTTGACTTATTCTTTATTAGGCGAGACCAATACACTGACCGAACTACAACCCGGCTTGTATTTTTCTCCGTATGGGGATGCTCTTGATTTCCGTGGACGAACGCCAACCTTCGGAAACATCTCTCTGATCAAACTCGACAATCGAACATGGCTTCGTCAGATCATTTTTTACGCAATTTGTGGTCTCGCGTTCCTGTCGGCTCTGTTCTACATACCGCTGCGTGGTCTGATTAAGAGGATGCGCCGAAAAAGTACTTCGATTGAATCTGTCCCTGTTCGCCCTCCGCATAATCCTGCGCTTCAATGGACAGGGATACTGGCTGCCGTGGCTTCGCTGTTGAGTCTACTCCTCCTGGTTATCATCGCACTCATACCCAACATGGTGTACATCGTGGTATCCATCCCCTTCATGCGCCCCTATGTGGATCTGCTTTGGTGGCAGTTTGCTCTGTTGAGTCTGCCATTTGTCAATCTGTTCCTGGTGGCTGTGATTGGCGGTCTGCTCGGTGTACTGATAAGAAGCCATGCCGAAAGACGTTCCACGCAAGTGTATTACCTGATGGTCGCTCTGGCACTGTTGGCATTCAATTTGGCGATCATCCTGTGAAGCGATGATTGCTCGATCAAGGAGCAGATTTGGTGCGAATAGAGTGTTTCGTTCCTTCAACATTAAAAGATTCAGTAGGCAAAAATGCGTTCTCTAACATCATTCAAGATTCATCGATGGGTGACAATTGTATCTGTCGCGCTGATTAGTGCGCTTGCTATGGCACCCGTCTTTGCACTACAAAACTCAAATGTCGATCCGACGGCTTTTCCGCAAATAGACAATTACATTTTGTCACAAATGGCTGACCTGCATATCCCAGGAATATCCATTGCAATTGTTCAAGGAAATCGGATCGTCCACTTGCAAAGTTTCGGTATTGCGGACCCTTCCGGACGCCTGCTTACTCCGCAGACACCCATGTTGATCGGTTCTGTGACCAAATCATTCACTGCCCTGGCCATTATGCAGCTTGTAGAAGACGGGAAAATCGATCTTGATAGCCCTGTCCAGCACTACTTGCCTTGGTTTTTCGTTTTGCCTCCTCCTGAAACAGACCACTTGGATATAGACCAAAATCCTGATTCCAAAGCATCATCAAGAATCACAATTCGGCACCTGCTTAATCAGACCAGTGGCATTTCTCGATCTACTGGTGAAAAAATGATAGCGGACTGGGATACCTCCGACAGTGCCATCGAGCATTATGTTCGCGCGCTCGGTAGAGAACGGATGCATCACGCTGCGGGCACTGGATTCGAATACAGCAACGCAAATTACGTTACGTTAGGGATGATTATCCAGGCCGTTTCAGGCATGTCCTATGAAGCATATGTTCAGGAACATATTTTCAAACCACTGGAAATGAATAATAGCTTTACGTCGCAGGTAGAGGCTCAACAGCATGGCATGTCTGCTGGCTATCGCCAGTGGTTTGGTTTCCCAGTAAATGCCAGTAATTTGCCTTATCCACGTGGAATGCTGCCCGCAGGTTATCTGATTTCAAGCGCGGAAGATCTGGGACATTACATGATCGCCCAGATGAATGAGGGCCGATACAAAGATGTTTCGATCGTATCGTCGCAAGCAATAGAGACCCTGCATGCTCCTGCCGTTCCAGTAGCCCCTGAAGGTTATCATAGACAACCATCTGGATACTATGGAATGGGCTGGTATGTCATGGAGATGAATAATACTCCTGTCCTGGTGCACGATGGTGATACGCCTAACTTTCACGCAGACATGATCTTTATCCCTGCAAGAGAGTGGGAAATCGTTTTACTGGTTAACACCAATACCGTCTTGCTAGGGGATGGAATTCGCAACCTCTCTGCCGGTGTTGCCAATATACTCATGGGGCAGAAACCACCACTGGTCGAGCCTGATATGAAAATTTACTCTCTCTATATCTTTTTCACGGGATTTTTGAGTTTTGAATTTTTCAAATTGGGCTGTTTCCTATTTATCTTGCGTCGGCAGAATCAACGAAACAAGTTTGCATCTGCTTCACTGTTTAAGCATATATTTCTACCAGTCTTAATTGGGCTGATCGTAGCTCTCTGGATGTTCATAATTATGCCGTTGATGTTCAAGGTTTCGTGGCAGGTGATGATACGCAATCAGCCGGATCTCGCGTGGGTTGTCCTGTTGGGTGGGCTATTGGCGTTACTAAACGGAATTCTACAAAGTGTGCAGAATGCCTGGAAAATCAGAAAAACATCCTTATCTCAAATTTAGGCAGAATTATCAACCTTTTCTGAGACTTGGCTGTATATCTAATAGTTGATGTGAGCGCCCGCAACAATGGAGCCAGAGATGGAAGATTTGCCAGCCAAGCAGTCCTGTGGACAAGCCATCCGCCGCTTGAAATGCGGCGATATCGGTGGGCTGGAATGCTTGATAGCCCGGTACCAAGGAAAAGCTCTTCGGACAGCTTTTCTGATCACACATGATGAGCCGATGGCCGAAGACGTGGTTCAAGAGATGCCTTCGTCCGTTTCTACCAGCGCGCCAAATACTTTGACGAGGCGCGTCCATTCGAACCGTATTTCATGCGAAGTGTCGCCAACGTCGCCCTCAATCTGGTTGAACGAGAGAAAAAAGGATGCTCCTTTGCGGATGACCTTCCAGGTCGGAATACTTCCGAACTGGAAAGCCTCCTGGAACAAGCAATATCTGTAGAGGAACAAGTAGAGTTCAACACTCTCAAGTGGCAGATCAGCGAAGCCCTCGCAAAATTACATCCACGCCAGAGGGCAGTTATTGTCCAGCGCTATTATCTCGAGATGAGCGAAAAGGAAATGTCCGAATCATTGAGCGCTCCTCCCGGCACAGTGAAGTGGCTGTTACATGCTGCACGTACTCGACTGCGCGCGTTGCTTGGCTCAGAAAGGATGGCGGAGTGAACAAGAAACCCTATTCCCAAATCCTGGATCATGTGGCTCGTGATCAAGTGGCTGCAAATACCGATCTGGCTCCGCGTATTTTGGCGCGAATTCAGAAAGGGAAAAGTGCAAAAATGAATCCACGTATGAAGGTCTTTGCTGCAGTGGTTGTCGCACTGCTTGTAATCGGAGTTGTGTTGATGAATGTGCCTGCCGTGAGAACAGCCATTCAAAGCTGGTTCGGCTATGTACCAGACATCGGTCTGGTGAGCGAAGGACAGATCCGGGTGCTGGCAGAACCGGTCTCTGTCACACGCGATGGGATCACGCTCAAGATAGAACATGTACTGGTGGACGCAACCCGGACCACCGTTGTCTATTCAGTTGAAGGCCTGGCAATGGACATGCTGGACAACCAGCCGAATTGGAATTCACCTGGATGTTATACAGACGCAACCTTGCGTTTGCCCGAGGATGTGCTTTCGTCCACCGACCAGATTGGAACGAGTTGGATCACAGGTTATCAGCACAAAACGATCTACCCTGCGATTCCCACCACCGTGAACGAAGTGACTTTCATCATGCCCTGCATTCGTTCGGCAATACCTGGAAAAGCTCCCGAAAATTGGGAACTGTCGTTCCGGCTGATTCCAGTTCCGCCAGATATGACGGCGTTCCCGGTGATCGAGATCTCTACACCTGTCGCGGAGACTACAACTCTTTTACCGCAGGCAGAGCCAATCACCACTCTGTCAACTGATGGGATTTCCCTGGTCCTGGACCGCGCCGTACAGATGGACGATGGCTATCTGATCTATGCCACCCTGCATTGGGAAAATACCGGCTTTAGTTCGATCGACCGGAATGATACTTCCGCGATCCACCTGCTGGATGCAAACGGACAGGATGTACCCTATACGTACGATCTGGATGCACTGTCCAGTATGGAATGGCAGCCGGGACAGACTTCTTTCGCCCTTCGAACTACACCTATTCAGGTCGCTGGTCCACTAACCCTTGTACTGGATTCGGTCGTGGTGACGGCAGCGGTACCGGTAGGCGCCACGTTCACATTCGATCCGGGGCCCGATCCGCAACCAGGACAAGTCTGGGAGTTGAACAAGGACATCGATGTAGGGTATGGACATTCCTTGCGGGTACTGAGAGCAACATATCCCAAGCCGCCGAGGGAGACCTTCCCTCTGCAACCAGGATTCTCATTCGACATCGAATCGCCAACGGGCGTAGCGCAGGCCATGCTGTTCGACAAGGAGCATCCGCATGCGGGTGGTGGTGGAGGAGGTAGCTCTTTCACAGGGGTCTTCAGCTCCGGTTTTTCGTACGCGGGAGATATACCCGAAGGACCTATCACCGTGGATATTGAATCCATTGGTTTCAGCCTGTCTGGTCATTGGGAGGCATCATGGACGCCTCCTGCGGCGACACCCAAAGTTGACTCCACACCTCAATCGTCCGCCTGTCTGACGCGTGAAAGCTGGCAGCAAGCTTTGCAAGCACATTCGTCCCTGCCGGCGAATGTCACCGGGACACTCGCGTTATCTGACCTGTTGCCTCCAACCTACAATTATGAAGTATCTGTAGCCAAACTCGATGGCAGCGATCGAAAGTCTTATGGCTTTGGGTTTGGTCCATCATTATCACCGGATGGAACGCGCATTGTGCATCAGGGACCGATGAATGAAGGACCATCGAATGGTTTATACGTCACAGAGCTTTCTTCAGGGAACTCAGTGCTTTTGCCGGGCACCGGTCGGGGCGACATGGGTCCGCTTTGGTCTCGAGATGGCCAAAAGATAGCTTTCACCCGAGGACCTTCATCAGACTTGATCGGTGCTCCCGGATCCTATAATATTATGCTGATGAATGTTGATGGTTCTGATCTTCGTCAGCTGACATTTAGTGAAGGTGCGGACTACCTCATGGCATAGATGCCGGATGGCGTCGGCATTCTATACACGGCCGCGATCCGTGACGGAGTCTCTATAGATCTTATGAACACGCAAACCGGCGAAACCCGGTCTTTGTTTGACCTAAATTACAGCGCAACCGTAGTGGTCTCTCCGGATGGAAAGCGGCTGGCCTTCGAAGAGATGCTGCCGCTCGATAAATATGGCTTGTTCGTTTCTGACCTGGATGGTTCCAATCGCAAACTATTGGCCGATGGAAATCCCTACGTTGTGACTGTCCCCGCATGGAGTCCGGATGGACAATGGGTGATCGCCAGTGTACACAATTCGAATGCAAGCAACGAGTTCAATCCGACGTTGGCATTAATTCAAGTGGATACCTGCCATGTGGTTGCTCTTCCAAATCTTGTTGGCTACGTCTCTTCCTGGTTGCCGTGAAAGTGTCGTAGCGTATCGATGCAAAGAAAAAACTCCTTTCGGTAAATCGTTGGAAGGTATCGCTAGAAGACCTAAGAGACTCCCCATTACGGGGAGTCTCTCGCTTGAACACTTTACTTATGAAAATAGGGATTTTCATAGGTGATTTCCAATTTATCCTGAATATGAAATTATCACTACAATCAATCCTTGCCTTACGGATTGATATCTCCTATTTGAATAATTACGCCCTAACAAGGGCGTAATTATTTTAGATATTGGGAATAATAGCTTTCGCAAATCCATTTATCAACGTTTCTTTTTTTCTACATGTCATAACACAGGGCGGTGAATAAAAAGCCCTCAATATAGTCTGTTTTTGTTGGGATGTATAATCTGATTGGGCAATTCATTTCGGTGTTCCAGAGCTTATGAGATGGAAGGAGTACTGAATGACCGTATCTCACAACTCAGATAGATTTACAAAACTGCGTCGGACTATTTTAGCTGGAGCATTATCCGTTTTGGTTATTTTGATTGCCCTGTTCGCGGTCTACTTTTACACATCACCACAATCAGTCATCAGGTTTTATTTCAGCATCACACAACGAATAAACATTGGCGATGCAGGCTTGCTATCGGACGTGCCTTGTGCCTCGCCCTGTGTTTTTGGAATTCAAGCTGGAGAGACCCGGCTTGATCAAGTGTCTCCTTTGTTAAAGGCAAATGGTATCTCCAAATGTTTTACAGAACCAAGTGTTTCTTGGATCCTGATCAGTTGTGGATTTAGTCGATTCAACGTGCAAGCAAATGCACATACAAAAATCGTGAATGGGATTTGGCTTCAGCCAACTACCTCAATCTCTCTGGGAGAGATCATAAAAAAATATGGCGAGCCGGATTTTGTGGCGGTCTCTCATGATAAATTACTGGAAGGATCGACAATTCAGATGTACCTTTATTGGGACCTCAACAGGATGTCGATTGTCCTGCCAAAAATCGACGGCGACATCTATGTAATCGAAAAATCTACAAAGATTGAAGAGGCTAGCTTTTCGGATGAAGAACTTTACCGCAGCTCTTATGAGATCGAGTTTGGTCCATTCTACAAAGTATGGAATGGATATGGTGCCTATCAATCATAATTTCATCACTTCCCATCCCAAGGACATTTGGATTGATCGTTAGTCTTCAACCTCGATGCGATCCACTTGGATCTGCGAGCCGTTAAAGTCAGGGACATTACTCAGAAGTGTGCCATAAAGATGAACAATCTTGCCACTGTCGCGCAATACCTCGATCTGGGACTTTACCGCCGGATCCATCGAATCAATACCAAAATAGATTGTTTGCCCCAAGTCCTGCCGCTCAAAGTAGTCATCATATTGTGCGCCAGGATCAGTACCCTTGATGATGCCCCACCAATCAGCTATCTCTTCTGTGGCACCTGGTGGCATGTAACCGCCTGAGGCTTGTTCCTCTATGCCTCCACTTGTTTTTGCAGTTGCCTCAACGGCCACAGCGGGTGTTGCGAGTCCGCACTCTCCCCGGTAATAAGCCCATTCGTCACAGGTCCTGCCATCTGGAAAAATACATATTCCGTTTTGACTACCATCGGCAGCAGTGCGAATTTCGAGTCTGTTTCCGTTTTGCTCGCAATAGACCGAGGCGGGATTTGGCATATTTACTTGAGGCATGACCGTCGCAGCAGGTTCAGGCGCCGCCTGAGTCTGGGGCGCTGCGCAGGCTGTCAATGCCATCAATATGATTGTGAATGTAAAGATCCTCTTCATTTTTTTCTTCTTTCTGTTGTTACACAATGATGACTACTTTTCCTTGAGCGTGTTCTTTTTCAAAATACCAGAGAGCTTCAGCCACCTTGCTTAATGGGTAACATCCATCAATTACAGGGACGACCTTTCCGGACTCAAGGAGTTCTTTCATAAAGACCAAATCCTTTTGGCTTTGCACCAGCGATACGACATACGTTTTCTGGCTCCCGGTCTTTGAAGCCCCTCGTCCCTGGAGCGCAGCTTGGAAGAGTTGAAGCATGGAACCTCCGGCGACAACATAGATTCCCTCAGGACTTAAAGCATGCAGATACTCTGAAATCGGATGATATCCGTTCACTGCGAGAATCAGGTCATACTGTTTACCGTTTCGGGTGAAATCGTCTCGCGTGTAATCGATGACATGGTCTGCCCCAATCGAACGCACCATATCCAGATTCCTCGTGCTGCACACCGCGGTGACTTCCGCCCCGAATGCTTTGGCAATCTGCACGGCAAACGTTCCGACACCACCCGACGCGCCATTAATCAAAACCTTTTGCCCTGGTTGAATGTTTCCTTTGTCGCGCAATCCCTGCAAGGCAGTCATCGCCGCTACAGGTACAGCCGCAGCCTGCTCGAAAGTTAGATTGGCAGGTTTCAGCGTGATTGCATTTTCGTTGGCACAGACATACTCGGCAAAAGTGCCACGACCGGTTGCGCTGGGCAAATACCCAAAAACCTCATCGCCTGGCTTAAACTGCTTGACGTTGCTGCCAATCGCCTCGACCTGCCCGGCTACATCAGCCCCGAGTATCCTGTTTTTGGGTTGGAGAAAGCCTCCCGGCATCAGGCGGATAAAAAACGGATTCGCTCGCATCATACGCCAGTCACGAGAATTTATGGATGCTGCATGAATTTTGATTAGTACTTCATCATCCTTCGGAGCGGGTTTTGCTACCTCACAGAGTTGAAGAACATCCGGTGAGCCGTACTTTGTGCAGATAATGGCTTTCATGATCGCGCGCCTCCATTGAGATTATTGTATAGATAGCCAATAACTATTCCAAGAAAGAGAAACCTTGGTGCGTCAAGCATTATGCCGATGAGAAAGTAATGCAAGACATCACGCTGCCCAAGAAAACTATGGGGAACTAGGTTCAGGATTGTGGTAATGACTAGGGCGATGAAGCTTATTATCACGGATTTTGAAATTGGATTCTTTGTTGGAATCTTGTCAAAAAAACGAAGCAAAGAATAACTGACGCAGCATCCGATAATCAAACCAGCAGGCAAAGAAGCGACCCAAACCGTTTGAATATTCGCTTTTGAAAAGGCAGATCTATACTCCGCTGCGATGGGAAGCAGGGAAATTGCGATGGTAGTTACCCAAAAGGCTAAGCCTCCCGCGACAGCCAGGACGAACACATTTCTCCAGATACCTTTTGATCGGATCATCTTTTCTTCTCCTTCTTATTTTGGATCCTTTGCACCCATAATCAGAAGCCACAAGGTAAGTCCAAATTCTGAAATAAATCCGAGCGGATAACTTATATAGGTTATTCCAACGAAGGTTATTCCAATGAAGCCTGGGAAGAGAAAGAACTGAAGAGCACTCATCAGCCAGACAACACAATGTACCATCAGGATTACGCCCAAAATCCTGGGAAGGAAGCCGGACTTGAAAACCAGGTAACCCAGAGGGAAGAGCCAGGCGCCAAAGAATATCTGGGCGATCCCAAGGAATCCATATTTGTATATATACAGAGATAACATTGCCAGGGCTTGCAGTTGATCAGCCTGGAATACTTTCAAGTAATCAGCGCCGCTCAAAAGAAGCTGGCTGGCAATTAGAAAAAGATCACTAAAACACGATACAGCGACACCGCCCAGGTTCAATAACAGGAACAGCAAAGCGAGGTTCTTATTCACCGGCTTCAGTAACACATACAAAGCCCAGGCCGTCAAAAGAAAAAGCACACCCGCAACCAGATCGCTCACAAAGCCGATACGGAATTGCCACGCAGATGCCATGATATTCCTGGCGGTTGTCGCGGCATCTCCCAATACAATCAGCTTGGAACGACCAAGCACATCTGCGAAGATGGAAACCACGATGTAAATAAGATACAGCAACCCTGCGATTCTTGCGGTCTTTTTATTTGTGTTCATTTTTTGTCTCCTTTGATTTGAATAGGGAATAGCCCGACAGGCCAATGCCCACAAGGTATAAAATGCTCTGAAGGACATTCACCTGCCAGCGTCCATGCCCAATGTATGAGGATGCCCAAAATGCCATCACTTCGATAAAGCCGATCACGAAAACCAGCGTCCAGAAAGCCGATTTTTGACCGGCGAGCAGGTTTTTGCGAATGAGCGGCCACGTCAGCACCGAGATCACCAGCGAGCAAGAGTTGTACAGGATCGTAAAACAATTGAGCGCTGCAATGGTCTTGGCGCTAAGGCTGGCAATTTCGGCTTCTGAAAAAGAAGCCACTTGCAAAATCGGTGAATTCTGTTTGAGAACGATGATGTAGCACAATATGATAAAGGCAAGAATAAAGTTGATGCCGCACCAGATTGAAAGAACGATTGAACCTTTTTTTAACATTTTGCTAGCTTCTTTTTTTACTGTGCTCAAATAGGTTCAACTACTGGTTTCCACTTCCATGCAAACCAGATAATTAGCAACATGCATGCAACTTCCACTGTTGCAAAAAACGCATAATACAAACCGTGTCCGCCAGATACAACATAAAGTATATTTATTGTGCCGATGATGATATTGACCCAGCGATTGGCTTTATACGGCAATACCCAGGACAGAATAATCATGGCAATCCCAGTTTCCATTATTATTGCGCCCACCAACAGGACTCCGGGAGACATTGGAGATCCCACCATTCTTGTACGAATTGCTGATGTAGAATCCATCAAAGAAAGGATATCTGCATACACCATATTTATGAGTACAAATATCCATAACAACGAAAATTTTACTTTTGGATCTATTCTAGTAGTCGATTTGTTTGCCCCACGGGGACTTTCTTTGATCGTGTTCATTTTTTTTCTTCTTTTTTGAACGATATTGTGTTTTGTTTCATTGGTATCTTGCCCAATCTAGTGTTTTGAAAAGCTAACAAAGTGCCTTAGTGTTGATGAAATAGAATATACAGCGAGACCGATTGAGATTAGGATAAATGACCATATTGCAAAGGGTCCGACAATCTGTTGTATGTGGTAGAAATCACCTCTAAAGCCAGAAAGAAAAGCAATAGGTTCAAATACAAAGTCCATTGCAGGCCTGAGGCACAGAAGCATGAAAGCCAAGCCAATAAAAAAAGGATTTCTAGAAAAACCTCGCCTAAAGACAAATATCGCTACAACAAAACAGACAATGTCCAGCATGTATGGGAAGGCGGTCATCGTTAATTGTTGCCAACTTTGAGTAATTCCACTTGGTGTGATCCATGCACCACCGAATTCGCCCAACCAGAATCTTGGAATGAGTCGATAATCTATAACTTTGCCTCCAACCAAATAAAGGCCAGCGGCATGACTCAACTCATGTAAGGGTGCATAAGTAAAATACCAAAAGACGGGGATGATCACGAGAGGCGGAATAATCTTGCGCAATGGCCAGTTTCCCTTGAGGTATAAGACAAGCAAAGGCATGACGACGACAAGTAAGATTTCACACGTGTTTACCAGATAGTTTTGCATATTTATTACTCTTTTTTTGAATGATAATGATGAGTTTCATTGAACAAAATTGTGGTCGCCACCCGGTTACCGGGGGGTTGAAATGGGCTGGAAATGTTATCAAAGGCAAACTCCTTACCAAAGTGCTTATATCTATTTGCTATTTGACGTCTGACCGCTCACGCGTCTGCCTGGCCGTGTTCGACAGGAATGACTGAGACCAATGGCAAACCTAAATCACGCACTTTTTTGAGCAAGCCATGCAACGCCGCCTGGTCGATCACCGGGCCGGTTAAAAGCGTATCGCCGTCTTCTTCCAGTGTGATGGTCAGCTCCTCAAACCAGTCTGTCCATTGAGAATCCAAATGGCCCTTGAGCCTGATCTGATAGATCACGGGGAGACTTGGAGTCGGTTTTGGTTCGAGTTTGTTTGACATCACCTTGTACCTTTTGTGGCCGGTCATTACAGTCCGTGCCGCTGGCCTAATGTACAAGGATAATATCCCCCACACGGTGTTAACGAACAGACACTTTAGTGTTGGTTATAGGTGTTGTTTTTAATTATTGAAGGGGAATATTGGGGGAAATCGAATCTTACAACAAACCCAGTTCGCGGGCACGGGCGATGGCTTCGGTGCGGCTTTGAACTTGCAGTTTGTCAAAAATTTTGCGGTTATGCCCTTTGACCGTGTCCAGGGCGAGGAAAAGCCGCTCACCGATCTCACGATTCGAGAGTCCCTGGGCAACGAGTTGCAGTATTTTTAACTCGCGCTGGCTCAATGGGTCGATAAGGGGCTGGCTAGGTGAGGTGGATTGGCGATATGACTTGTCTTCGTCCTTCTGGTTCTCCGCTTCAAATGCAGCCAGCAACTTATTGATATAGTTTGGCATAACCCCATGAGAAGCAGCTTCGAGCGATAGGTGAGCCATTGGCTCGCCTTCATCAATAAAGAGACGGATGTAGCCGCCCGGTTCTGCTAACACAAGGGCTTCGCCCAACATCTGTATAGCCTTGTCCTTTTCGCCATACGCATAAAGAGCGATGGATTGCACAGCCATCAAGTCAAGCAGTCTGCGAGCCGATCCTTTTGCTTCCGCTTGCTGGCGCAACGGCTCCAGAAGTGCCAACGCCGCCGATGGATCGTCCTGGGCGATGAGCACGCGTGCCCGCATGAGCGGAAGGTCATACTGCCATGCCAGTTGAGCAGACTCATCTACATTGCCCTGGCGAAGATGGATCATCGCCTGGGCATAGGCAATATCCGGTAGGCGGAATGAAGAGTTCCTTTGACGCGTTGTTTGTTCCGCCTGCGATAAAATGCGTGCCGCGCCGATCACATCTCCCCGCGCCACTTTCATCTGAGTCAGGAATAACTCGCTTAAAATTAACCGGTCAATCACTTGATCATATTGCTGTGCCAGTCGCAAACTCTTTTCCCCGTACTGCTCAGCCGCCTCCAAATCATTCCACTCGTAATAGATCCTGGCTAAGCCAAGATACGCTACAGGGGAATTCGGAGGCGAATAATCACCAATCAGTTGCAGGACATGTCGGTAAGTCTCAGCCGCCAGGTAAAGTTGGCATCTCTCTTCCTGTATCTGACCCAAACGGATCGAAGCCAATAGGATGTTGATAACATCCCCTGTCGCCTGTCCGAGAGATAAGGCTTCGGCATAAGCCCGGCTGGCCTCGGTCAGGTCCCCCTGGAGATAATAAGCAAATCCCATCGAACGGATAGCCATGGACCGGTCATTCAAGTTGTTAGGGTGCAGATACTCCAGGGCGCGACGCGCCTGAACAAGGGTGATTTCTGTCTGCCCTTCCACTTGCGCCACGTTTGCCCTGGCGGCAGCAATTCTTCCGATTAGGTCTCGGGTCGTATCGTCCATCTCGACGTTTGGCAGAGCTGCAGATGCCAAAGCCGCTTCAAGCGATTGAAGTTTCTCTTCCACGCACTTTGGCTGGCCGATAACTAGCAACATTGAAGCCTGCTTCCACCACAACGCGGGCTTGGCATCCAGCACGGTCTTGGGCAGTGACTCCAACCAGTTCAGTATTGCCGTCGCCGCGCCAGGAAGGTGGTGTATTGGCCTCCGCTTGTCTTCCATCAGACGCTCTGCGCGCTCGATATCATTGGCTGCACTCGCATGACGAAAAGCATCAAGCATCAGGTCATTGTCTTCGTACCATTTGCTGGCGCGGATATGCAGTTGGGCGATTCCTTCAGAGGTGAGACTTTGCCCCAGCCGTTGGCGCAGTAAATCGGCAAAGAGATGGTGATAGCGATACCAACACCGCTCCTGATCAAGTGGAATAATGAATAGGTTGGCATGTTCGAGATGCACAAGAGTTTCTTGCCCTGAAACAGATGAGTCGCATAGAACGGCATCACAAAGAGGTCCGCACATACGGTCGAGGATGGATGTGTGCAACAAGAAAGTCTGAACGCTTTCGGACTGCCGTTGCAGGACTTCTTCAACCAGATAGTCCAGCACGAAATGGTGACTGCCAGTAAAAGATTTGATGAAGCTGGTGGTGTCTTTATGTCCCTGCATGGAGAGCGCGGCTAATTGCAAGCCAGCGATCCAGCCTTCGGTGCGGGTTTCTAATGCGGCGATGTCTTCCGTTGAGAGGTTCAATCCCATCATCTGGTTGAGAAATTCGGCGGCTTCAGCGGGCGTGAAACGCAAATCAGCGGCGCGCAGTTCGGTCAATTGGTTCCGGGCGCGTAACCGGGACAAGGGCAGGGATGGATCTTCGCGCGTGGCGATGACCAGGTGCATCTGCGGTGGCTGGTGTTCGACGAGGAAGGTCAGGGATTGATCCACCGGTTGAGAATCAATCAAGTGATAGTCATCAAGGAAGAGGAGAAAGTGCTCGGGGATGACGGAAATTTCGTTGAGGAGGGTTGTCAAAATTGTTTCGGCTTGCGGCGGTTCCGGAGATTGGAGTGCAGCCAAAAAGCCCTCGCCAATTCCCGTCTTGATAGTCTGTAACGCCGCCACTAGATAAGAGAGGAAACGCGCCGGATCATTGTCCCCTTCATCCAGCGATAACCATGCAACTGGCTTACCGCAACTAGCAATCCATTCGCTAACCAGCGTGGTTTTACCAAAGCCGGCGGGGGCAGAGATGAGTGCCAGCTTGCAACCCGAAGAGAGACCTTCGTTCAACCGCTCAATCAGGCGAGGGCGTAGGACGAGTTGTGGCCGAGGCACGGGTGCATAAAGTTTAGTGGCTAAAATTGGCACAGCCATAGATTCATTATAAGACCAACATCCAAAAATTCGACAGGGTACCAGGCAAGCGAAATCGCCAGAGTTGTCATGCCAACGCAACCAGGTGATTAACACAAGCTTGAGCAGGCTTTACTCAATGACAGTTTATTTCAATGTTAAAGCTATAGCGTCACCCTAACCATCCCAGCGCGGCATAAATCATGTATACGGGTATAAATTTCGCCCTAAAGTGCACTAATTTAGTCCGAATTAACCGAATGATCTCTTAGCAGGCGGAAACTATCTTCCGCCTGTTTTTGTCTCGGACGTCAAGATGAGCATTAGGAAGATACGGCAAATTCCAGGCTTTGATGTGGGCAGCAACATCATGCTGTGCCTAACGCAGCTTAATTACCGGCGCGGGCCTACCATCGCATACAAAGCGTGAAATTGGCGCGCACAGCGGCAGATCTAGCGGGGAGCGAGAAAATTCAATCCGCCTACTATCCACGCGATTGTTATCATCCATGCCACGCAAAATCAGACTGCTATTATTTCGCATCTACTACGGCATTGGCTTTGATCACGTGCCGGTAGAAATGAGCGCTTTGTTTGAGGCTACGCCGCTGCGTCGGAAAGTCCACGTGGACGAGTCCAAAGCGCTGATTCACTCCCTCCGCCCATTCTAGATTGTCTAAAAGCGACCAGTAGAAATATCCGCGCACATCCACGCCGTCAGACAGGGCACGTTGTAACGCGAATAAATGACGTGAGATGTAATCCACGCGCTGAGGATCATGCACCTCCCCATCCAGCGCGATCCAATCGTTGTTCGCCAGTCCATTTTCAGTGATGAAGATCGGACAACGATAACGCTCCCATAAGAAGCGCGGCCCCCAATATAGCACATCCGGCGTGACCGGCCATGAAAATGTCGTCAGTGGATGACCAGTTGGAAAGGGAACGGTCTCCGGTAGACGGTCTGTGCCGAGGCGCACGAAATGTCCCTGATAAAGGTTGAGTCCGAAGAAATCCACCGGCTGGCTGATGATATCAAAGTCACGTGCGCCAATCGAAGGCATGAAATCATGATTAAGTTCCACGCCTTCGGCAGGATACTGCTTGAAGAAGATCGGATCGGTAAACCAAGTAAATCTCCAAAGGTTGCGGTCGCTTACATGGAAGGTACTTTGCCGCGCCGCTTCGACATCCTCAGTTGATTCACTGACGGGCAGCCCGACCATCCCGGTAAACGCAAAGCCGATTTGAACAGGCTTCTTTGCGGCAGCGCGCACGGCCTGCACACCCTTGCCATGCGCAAGCAAAACGTGATGAGCAATGCGCATGACTCCTCCCCAATCCAGTTTTTCGCCGGGCGCGTGCGTTCCATCCACGTAACCCGCGCCAATAAAGACCTGCGGCTCGTTGATGGTCATCCAATAATTGACTCGGTCGGATAGCCTGTCTGTCATGAGGGCGGCAAACTCGGCAAACCAGTCCGGAATTTGGGGATTAAGCCAGCCGCCCCGGCAGTGCAATTCATAAGGCAGATCCCAATGATAGAGCGTGACGTAAGGAGTGATGCCAGCTGCCAAAAGCTCATCCACCAGGCGGTCATAGAAATCCAGACCTTTCGGATTTGGCACGCCGGTGCCCTGAGGCAGCACGCGCGACCACGAGATGGACAGGCGATAGGCGTGCAGGCCAATAATCGCCTTCATCAGGCCGATGTCTTCCTTATAATGATGATAGTGCTCGCAAGCCACCTCGCCAGATTCACGGTTCCGAATGGCTGAGGGTTTGCGGCAAAAGATATCCCAGATCGAGGGACCTTTCCCATCTTCGTTCCAGGCGCCTTCGATCTGATAAGCCGCCGAAGCCGCGCCCCAGACAAAATCGTCAGGAAACTTTTTGTTGGACATTTTTATTCCAGCGTGACAACCACATGATGGACAGGATGTGTGGGAGGCGGCACGCTGCGCGCAACTGCCGCCCTAGCTCGAGGTCACATTTTATTCCAAGCTGACAACGACGTGATGGACAGAACGTGTGGAAAGCGGCAGCGTATCGCCATCCACAGGATCCCCGTCAAGGGTGAGGTGTAGCTTCGTCCCAGAAAGATTATGGTATTCGATCTCGTATAGACTGCCACGGAAATAGCGTTTCACCCGGCAGGATTTCCAATCGAGGGGCAGGCAGGGTGCGAGGCGCAGACCATCGACCGTGGGATGCAGACCAAACAACCCGTCCAGCGTGACTCGTAGTAACCATTGGGCCGAGCCGCTATACCAGGTCCAGGCACCACGCCCATAATTTGGCGAGTCCGGCCCATCCACATTGCCCGGTGTGACATAAGGCTCACCTTGGTAAAGTTCCGGGTTGAGCCCGCGCACGGGCGGGCAAAGTCGCCGGTAGATGTCGTAGGCTTTTTCACGTAACCCCAGTCGACAGGCAGCCAGCAAAGCCCACGTCGCGGCGTGAGTGTAAACGCCTCCATTTTCACGGATTCCGGGTGCATAGCGCGTGAGATACCCAACCTTGCTGTCAGGCGTGTGATAGGCGGGATACAACAACAGAGGACCATAATCCTTGAGAAGCCATTTTTCGAGCGACTGCCAAACCTGCCCGGCTCGTTCGGTTGAGGCGGTGTTCGACAGGATCGCCCAGGTTTGAGCATTGAGAAAAATCCTGCCCTCGGTGTTGGTGTGACTGCCGAGCAATTTGCCCTGATCATTGGTCGCGCGCCAGTACCATTCCCCGTCCCAGGCAACCTGATTAATGGTCTCGCGTAGGGTCGCCGCACTCTGGCGATAATGCTGTGCGAGGGAAGCCTCTTCGCGGCGTTCGGCATATTCGGCGAAATCGGTCAGCAAGCCAAAGAGGAAGTGTCCAAGCCACACGCTTTCCCCTTTGCCCTGCACGCCTACCGCGTTCAAGCCGTCATTCCAATCGCCTCCCCCGATGAGAGGCAAACCGCGCGGGCTGAGATTCTCCAATGACAGGTCCAGGGCACGTAGGCAGTGCTCCCAAAGACTGTGAGGCGCGGGATCATCTACAAAAGGCTCCGTCAAGTCAAGGGCTGAGAAGTCAGCGGTCTCTTCAAGATAGCGAGCCATGACATAACATAGCCACAGACGGTTGTCGCTGATTTTTGTGCGGACACCGCTTTCGATTTCCTTTTCTGCTCCTAACGCTGGCAGTGGATGCCACCAATGATGCACGCCTCCATCCACAAATTGATGACGCGCGTGCAAGCGGATCTGAGCCAGGGTCAGTTCTGCTTGACCAAGCAGGAGAAAGATCACACTGTCCTGCAACTGGTCGCGGAAGCCGAACGCGCCGCCGGTTTGATAATAGGCGCTGCGTCCCCAAAGCCGACCGGAGATGGTCTGGTAGATCAACCAGTTGTTGGTCATCAGGTTGAGGGCGGGATCGGGCGACTCGACCTGCAGGCGGGATGTGCGTTCCCGCCAGCTGGCGTGCGTTTGAGCGAGGGCAGCTTCTGCAACATGCGGTTGAGTGAAACGCCTGGCCAAGTCTAATGCCTGGGCGCGATCATCCGCCGCACCTAACACGAAGACAGCAGTCTCTTCGGCGCTGGGGGCGAGGTCGAGGGTTATTTGTAGGCTGGCGATGGCGTCGCCCCAACGACCGGTGATCCCCTGCAAACCAGCGCGTCTCAATGCCTGCGGGTTGGCAGGGGAACCATACTGGCCGAGAAATGCCTGTTTATCGGTTTCAAAGCCAGCGGTCTTGCGTGAAGCGGAATGAAACGCCACGTAGGGCCAATCAATATTCCAGTGCGAGTTTTCAGGGATGGGCGGCTCCCAGTTGCATTTCGTCGCCAGGATCACACTCCCTTCGCGCTCGAAGGAAGTCTCGATGAAGGTCTTATGAAATTCACGATGCCAGTCGGGGGCCGCGCCGAGCAGCCATTCCAGGTAGCTGAACAGAGTCAGGCGGCGAGGCTTCGTCCCAAGATTGCGCAATGTGACCAGCCAGATTTCCAACGGCGCATCCGGTGCCACCGATAGTGTCCAGCGCGCTTCAATCCCGGCACGACGGGTGGTGAACTCGGTGGAACCCGGTCTGTGATGGCATTCAAAGTGTTCATACTCGGGCTGGGTGGGTTGCCATGTCAATGACCAGAAATCTCGGCTCTCCTCGTCGCGCAGGTACAGGAAGCGGCCATCAGCGTCGCGGACGAGATCCTGATTCCAGCGCGTGATCCGGTTCAGGCTGGCATGTGACCGCCAGGAGTAGCCCCCGCCAGCCTGCGAGACAACGAGACCGTAATCCCCATTGGAGATCACATTTACCCAGGGTTTTGGGGTATCCAGACGGGTGATCACGTATTCGCGTCCGTCTTCAGTGAAGTAACCGTACTCGGATTTGAAGGAACCATTTGAACTCATCATCAACCTCAAAACAAAAATTTTATGAAAAAACGTTCACTGCAACAGAACGTCGGCATTGAATATGCTCGCCTCGAAGGGAGCCAAAGATCGAGTCAATCTCCTCGTAATCCGAGACATCGTAGCCAAAATCGCCCATCAGCGAGCGGTTAACTGGGGAGAAGCCACAAAGCATCCACACCGAGATCAGCCAGATAGTCGAGGCGCGAAGTGATACCAGGCAGGTCGCCGACACCATCGCCGTTGGTGTCCATGAAACTGCGGGGATAAATCTGGTAGATGATGCCATCCTTCCACTAGAGGCGGTCAGGGTTGGGATTATTCCTCATAACATCCAGAGAATTTAAGAGTGAACCTGCCAAACCATAACGAGTCTGGCAGGTCGTTGTTGTTCTCCAAGGGGTTAGTCTCCGGCCGTGAATTGCTCCATCTCCAAAATAGGTTCAAGTGCATTCTCAACTGCGCCGTGAGTGAAATAGTGTTGGAGACGGTCGTTGCGCAAAGCGTTACCGATGGAAGCCATGATCATGCCCTGATCCAGAGCCAGGTAGTAGGTGGAGACATCGCCGTTGTTGACGTTGATGGCATCGAAAAACCCGCCCCAGGAATAGGACTCGAAATCCCGGCGCAAGTTAGCCAGGTTCTCCAGGGTCGTATCCGGCGCGAATTCGAGCGCCAAGAAGGAGGCGTGTGGCGTCACTATCCCCTGCCCATATTGTTCCGGCAGGGGTTGCGGCTCGCGTCCGGGGCAGGACCCCGTCCCAGACGGGTCGGCAAAGCCGTAGTCCACTGTTGTCCGTTCCAGGTCTGAAGTGTAACCGTTGGGCTCCATGCCTATTGGATCCACGCCAAATTCCCGGTAACCGCCTGCCGGATTATTCGAAGGCGAGAAGCCCCAGTAGCCGTATTCCGCCTCCTCCAATCCGTGTTCGATCTGTGCCTGCACATAGAGTGGGTGGTTAATGGCCCAACTCTCCTGTCCCCACTCTTCCTCCGGAACGATGAGCGCAGGCATCAAGGCTTCAAACATGCTGCCGCCCCAGCTTGGCACTATATTCATGCCGCGGTAGGTGTAATGTCCTTCGTAGACTTCGATACCCAAGTAGGTATGTGTTTCCCCTTGAGGGGCCATTTCTACCCAGCTCCAGTCGCACGTAGGAGGGAAGGTTCGCCACATCGCAAAGTAGTGCTCCGCGGGGACCTGTCCCAGCGCGATGGCAATATAACCGATGATGCGCGTCTCTGTGTTGAAGGATCCATAGTGATGGCCAGTGTAGGTAACGTCTGGGCCCTTGCCGCAGTAGTTTCCTACCGGGAAACCCTGGCCCCATGGGGGGGTATCCTCAGTCGTCCAGAATCCACCGCGTATCAGACCGGCGCCGAAATCCGGGCCACGAGCGTTCGGGTCGTAGTAGCAGCCGAAGTCCATACTATCCAGGATGGTCTGCGCCTGGTCGCGCAGTTGCGGCACAGAGTTGGTGATGATCATGAGCGCTGAGGCCAGCCAGGCGTTGTCAACTGACGAAAGGAACGGGTAGACGATATCACCGGTCGGCGGCCAGATGGTCAGTTTTGCACCCGTGGAGGGGCTATACCAGTTGTAGAACTGGCCGCTGGGTGTGTGGCGCTCCAAAGTGGACAATGTGTCAAGCGCCTTACCAATCCTATCGCGCGCTTCCGAAGGCGTGATGATTTGAAGATCGCGCGCAGCCAGCGTGCTCCATATGTATAAGCCGATGTTGGTGGGTGAAGTGTAGGCGGCGCGGACGCCCTCGGCGCTGACGTTGTCGGCGGGCAGCCCGGTGGCCGGATCCACCATCGCCACGAAAGATTGCCAGGTGTCTGTCGCATATTGCTCCAGGACGCGCTGTTCTTCCGGACTCAAGCCTGCTAGGTGTGCCTGCGCTGGCAGGGCTGTAGCCAGGAGGAAGATTGCGGCGAGGAAGGCAGTAAAAGTAGTTTTCGCGGTTCTACGCATAAGTAACTCCTTTCGAAAACGAATAGACGGCTTCCAAAGTCATACAACCTGAGGGTGATACTTTTCTTTCTCTCGCCTCCTTTCCTTTACTATTCTTGCCACAGCAAGTCATTGTCATTCAGGGCACAGCTCCCAGGCGAGTAAGATGGTTATTCGCTTCGGAGGCAAGATCCTCCCGCCCCGGGAACAGGTCAATCACGTCGCGGTAAATCTCGATGGCACTGCGGCTGTCGCCGCTTTCCTCGTACAACTCGCCAAGCCGGAGATAGATGATGCCCAGGTAGGGGGTCTGCTTGCCGATATTGGCCTGAACGAAGGCTTCCGCCATCGGGATCGTCAGACGCTGGTCGATGATCTCTTGGATCCGTTCTCGGGCGCGCGCGTACGCTGCAGGCCGCGGCAAGGCGTATGGATGGATCCAAATCCGCTCGACCTGCTGGTAGCCACCGCGTTGAACGTACTTGCCCTGCTGCTCATCGTACTCTTCGTAGCCTGTCAACGCCTGCAAGTATTCACCACGGCTGTAGGCAGACTCGGCATCTTGAAAATATTGATTGGAAAGGCGGTGGGCCTGGAACCACGCAACCAGGTAGTTGACTGTAAACAAGCCCACAATAATGAAGACGGCAGTCAGCCAGAACTTGCGATTCATCGGCTCCCCTTTACTTGAAACGCACATTCGCAAAGGCGGCCATAAACTGGTCCTGCAAGAGGAAAAAGAGCAAGACTAGGGGCGCTGTGATCACAGCGATGGCGGCCCAGATTTGCTCGGCATTCTCGCCCGGCACGGTGGTCTGAAATTGGTACAAACCCAATTGCACGGTCCACAATTCGGGCTTGTTCAGGTATAGCAGCGGACCGAAGAAATCGTTCCAGCTCCCCATGAAGGTCAGGATGGCGACGGTCCCTAGTGCTGGGCGGCTCATAGGCAGGATGATACGTAAAAAGATGCCCAGCTCACTTGCCCCGTCCAGGCGCGCCGCTTCCACTAGCTCGGTAGGGATCTGGCGGATAAACTGGCGCAGCAGGAAAATGCTATAGACGCTGACCGCGCCCGGGATAATCAGTGCCTTGAAGCCGGGCACCCAGCCCAATCGGTAGAGGAAGACATAGGTTGGGATGAGAAAAAGAATGCTTGGGATCATCATCGTGCCAAGCATGATGGCGAATAGTGGCTCTCTGCCCGGAAAAGGGATTTTGGCCAGGGCGTAGGCGGCAAACCCATCCAGCACCACGTTCAATACCGTGATACTAATCGCCAGGAAGAGCGAATTGGCAAACAGGCGGGGCAGATTCAATTGGCTCCAGATGAGGCGATAGCCAGTGGTCACCCAATGGCTGGGGAGACGGGTAGGATTGTGAAGAATCTCAGGCCCAGGTTTGAAAGAGTTCATCAGAATGTAGAAAAACGGATAGATCACGACGACCGCGCCCAGCAGGAGGAGAACGTAAGCCACTACTCGACCCCACCGGATTCGCCGGCGACGCACACTTGTATTCGACATAGCAACCAACCTCCTATTCCACGTCACGTTGACCAAAACGGAACTGGGCGGCGGTTATAATAGCGATCATGACAGCCAGGATCAGGCCCAGAGTAGAAGCATAGCCCATGTTGGACTTGTCAAAGGCCTGAGCATAGATGTAGAGCACCGGTGTGAGCGCCTGGTTATAGATGCCGCCATACAGGTCGAAATTCATATACACTTCGACGAACATCTGCAGTCCGTTTATGCCATTCATCACCAGGATGAAGAAGATCTGCGGGTTCAACATGGGAACTGTGATCTTCCAGAATCGCTGCCAGGCGTTGGCGCCGTCAATCGCCGCCGCTTCATGAAGCTGTGGGTCGATCGCCAGCAACCCGGCCAACAGGATGACTGTCTCGATGCCAAACCATTTCCAGGTATTAATGAGGGCCAGGACCGGCATTGACAGCCACAGTTCAGATTTCCAGAAGATTGGTTTCCCGATGAGACCCAGTTGGAGCAGATAGCCTTGCAGCGGTCCGCCAGGTGCAACCAGGTAGTTGCCAATCAGCATCACGACGACAATGGAAA
>Ga0210377_10000567_pt1 | contig 35354 bp, 23 predicted proteins | sample PLM4_65_b1redo_FD_155480 | JGI IMG/M metagenome (GOLD analysis project Ga0210377, IMG submission 155480) | Groundwater sediment microbial communities from an aquifer in East River, Colorado, USA - PLM4_65_b1 redo | ecosystem: Environmental > Terrestrial > Soil > Riparian zone | place: USA: East... | reverse complement strand
ATGTGTCGAACGCACGCCAACCGGTACGCTCGCACACAGCTCGTAGCGGTTCGATCGCAGTCTCAGGTCCGCGGACGTGGAGCATCACAGAGGTGCAGGGCGTTTCCTCACCAATACTGAATTCGATGGAATAGTCGTCCGTGACGAGCACTGCCCAGCTTGGGTCAGCCAGATCAATCGACGGAAACATTTGGCGAAGAATGCTTGCGACTTCCGCCGGACTGCCAAGGCTGACGCCGCTGAAATCGTCAGGTAGATCGCTGATGGTACGAACGCTATCCGGTAGACGAAGGAGTAGAACGTCCCAGCTCATTCAGTTCTGTCGGCCCAACGTAGCACGCATTCAGCTGTGCGGCCGGTTCCGCGTCCCGAAGCTCATGCGCGTTCGCGCATGGGTTGCGGGCGATGCGACACGCCTCGCACCGCGCGATCCTGCGGCCGCGCAACGTGCTGCGGACGGCTGCGCCCGCACCGCCCGCTGGTTGGGCTGCGCGGATGTTGCGGTCCATCCACGCAATGCGGAACGCCTTCCGCAGACCATCGCCGCAAGCGGGCGGGCGGCGGGCACGCGCCCGCCACCATACGGACCATGCCTTACCGGTACAGCCACACGCGCAACAGCGACACCAGCTGCTGCGCGTCGATCGGCTTCGTGATGTAGTCCGACGCGCCGGCCTCCATGCACTTCTCGCGATCCCCCTTCATCGCCTTCGCGGTGAGCGCGATCATCGGGAGGTTCTTGTACTCCTCCTTCGACCGGATCCGCCGCATCGCTTCGTATCCGTCCATCTCCGGCATCATCACGTCCATCAGCACGACGTCGACGTCGGACGCTTTCTTGAGCTTCTCGATGCCCTCCGCACCGCTCTCCGCGTAAAGCACGTTCATCTTGTGCCGCTCCAGGAGGCTCGCCAGCGCGTAGATGTTGCGCATGTCGTCATCGACGATGAGCGCCTTCTTGCCGGCAAGCACCGGATCCGATTCGTGTAGCTGCTCGAGGATCTGACGCTTGTGCTCCGGCAGGTTCGCCTCGACGCGATGCAGGAACAGCGCGGTCTCGTCGAGCAGCCGCTCCGGCGACCGCACATCCTTCACGATGATCGCCTCCGCAATGCGCTTGAGCTCCGTCTCTTCTTTCCGCGTCAACTCGCGGCCGGTATAGACGACGATCGGGATGTCCTCCACGTGCAAATCGGTTTTCAGGCGGTTGATGAAGTCGAAGCCGCTCATATCGGGCAGCCCGAGGTCGAGGACGATGCAGTCGAAGCGGCGGTCGCGCAGGATCTGGAGTGCTTCCTCGCCGTTCGATGCCGTCGTGATGTCGACGTCGCCTTCGCCTCCGATCAACTCGACCATCGCCTTGCGCTGGTCTTCGTTGTCTTCGACGATGAGCAGACTTCGATTCGCGCGATCGAGGAAGCCGCTGATCTTCGCGAACGCCTCGTCGAGCGACTCCTTCTCCACCGGCTTCTCCAGATGGGCGAATGCTCCGAGTCGCAAGCCGCGCTCCCCTTCCCCGTCCGCCGAGATGATGTGCACCGGGATGTGCCGGGTGACTTTCTCGTGCTTGAGCCGATCGAGCACCGTCCACCCTTCCATGTCGGGCAGCGCGATATCGAGCGTGATCGCGTCGGGCCGGTAACGTCTGGCCAGCGCCAGAGCGGTCTCGCCGCGCGTAGCCACGATCGCCTTGAATCCCTTCTCGCGCGCCATGTCGAGCAGGATCCGCGCGAAGTTCGTGTCGTCCTCGATGATCAGAACGGAACGGTCGCCCTGCTGAATCGAATCGCGATCGTCGGGAATCTGCTCTTCGATGATGACGAGCGGTTCTTCGACGGTGGAAGGCGTGTTTTCACGCGCTTCGCGCGGCGCCGGTGAGGACACCGGCGCCCCACTGAGAGCCGCAGGACGCACGGTCGCTGGAGATTCGTCCACAACGTACCGCCGCGCTGCTACGTAGCTCTGCGGCAGGTACAACGTGAACGTCGAGCCGACACCGTGCTCGCTCGCCACCTTGATCTCGCCACCGAGCAGCCGTGCGATCTCACGGCTGATCGACAGACCCAGGCCGGTGCCGCCGAACTTGCGGGTCGTCGACGCGTCGGCCTGTTGGAACGCCTCGAAGATGATCCTCTGCTTCTCGTCGGCGATGCCGATGCCGGTATCGATGACGCTGAACGAAATGACACCCGGCGCGCGATCGAGCACCTCGTGACCCGGCGTCCACCCGCCGTCGACCTTATCGACCTTCAGTGTCACGCCGCCCTTCTCGGTGAACTTGAACGCGTTGCCGAGGAGGTTCTTGAGGATCTGCTGCAGGCGTGTTGGATCGGTGTGAATCGCCGACGGGAGGTTCGGATTCAGATCGACGGTGAGCCCGAGATGCTTGTCCTGCGCGACCTGACGGAACGTGCGCTCCATCAACTCGTTCAGCTCGCGGAAGCTCAGGTCGGACAGACTGACGGTCATCATGCCGGACTCGATCTTCGACAGATCGAGGATGTCGTTGATCAGCGTGAGCAGATCGACGCCGGAGGAATGGATCGTCTTCGCGAACTCGACCTGCTTGTCGTTGAGGTTCGCGTCCGGATTGTCCGCCAGCAGCTTTGCCAGAATGAGCAGCGAGTTGAGCGGCGTGCGCAACTCGTGGGACATGTTCGCCAGGAATTCGCTCTTGTACTTCGAGGTGAGCGCGAGCTGACGGGCCTTCTCCTCGAGTTGCGCCCTGGCTTCTTCGACCTCGCGGTTCTTGCGCTCGACTTCGACGTTCTGCGCCTGAAGCAGCCGGGCCTTTTCCTCGAGCTCTTCGTTGGACTGCTGCAGCTCTTCCTGCTGCGTCTTGAGCAGCTCTTCGGACGCCTGTAGCGACTTGGCCTGCTGCTCCAGCCGCTTGTTGGTCTCGGTGAGCTCTTCCTGCTGCGCCTGCAGCTCCTCGGCCAGTGACTGCGACTGCGCCAGCAGCTCCTCGGTGCGCATGTTCGCCTGGATCGTATTGATGACGATGCCGATCGATTCGGTGAGCTGATCGAGCAGCGAGACGAACGTCTCGGTGAAGCGGTTGAACGACGCCAGCTCCATCACCGCGCGCACCCGACCTTCGAACACGATCGGCAACACGATGATGTTGAGCGGCTTCGATTCCCCGAGGCCGGAGTTGATCTGGATGTAATCGTCGGGAACGTTCGTCAGCAGGATGCGCTGTTTCTCGAAGGCCGCCTGTCCGACGAGGCCCTCGCCGATGTGAAAGTCCCTGGCCACGAACTTCCGCTCTTTGTACGCGTAGGTCGCGGCAAGGCGAAGGACCGGGTCGCCGTTCTGCAGCTGGTCCATGATGTAGAAGACGCCGTGGGCGGCGCCGACTACCGGCGCGAGCTCGCTGAGAATGAGCTGCGACACGGTCTGCAGGTTCTTCTGCCCCTGCATCATCCTGGTGAACTTCGCCAGGTTCGTCTTCAACCAGTCCTGTTCCGTGTTCCGCGCGGTGGTCTCGCGCAGATTGCGGATCATCTCGTTGAGGTTGTCTTTCAGTGCGGCGACTTCGCCTTCCGCGGCGACGGTGATGTTGCGAGTGAGGTCGCCCTTCGTGACTGCCGTCGCGACATCCGCGATCGCGCGCACCTGCGTGGTGAGGTTCGCTGCGAGCTGGTTGACGTTGTCCGTCAGGTCGCGCCACGTGCCGGACGCGCCGGGCACATTCGCCTGGCCGCCCAGCTTCCCTTCCACACCGACTTCGCGCGCCACGGTCGTGACCTGATCGGCGAACGTGGCCAGCGTGTCGATCATGTCGTTGATCGTGTCGCCGAGCTCGGCGATCTCCCCGCGCGCCTCGACGTTGAGCTTCTGCTTGAGGTTGCCCTTGGCGATGGCGGTGACGACCTTGGCGATGCCGCGCACCTGATTCGTCAGGTTGGACGCCATCATGTTGACGTTGTCGGTGAGGTCCTTCCACGTTCCCGCGACGCCCTTCACCTGTGCCTGGCCGCCCAGCTTCCCTTCCGTGCCGACCTCGCGCGCCACGCGCGTGACTTCCGACGCGAACGAGTTGAGCTGATCGACCATCGTGTTGATGGTCTCCTTCAGCTCGAGGATCTCGCCCTTGACGTCGACGGCGATCTTCTTCGACAGATCGCCGTTCGCGACCGCAGTCGTGACCTGCGCGATGGCGCGCACCTGATTGGTCAGGTTCGACGCCATCGAGTTGACGTTGTCCGTGAGGTCCTTCCAGGTTCCGGCGACGCCCTTCACCTGTGCCTGACCGCCCAGGCGGCCTTCGCTGCCGACTTCGCGCGCCACGCGCGTGACCTCCGCGGCGAACGAGTTGAGCTGGTCCACCATCGCGTTGATCGTGTTCTTCAGCTCGAGGATCTCGCCGCGCACCTCGACCGTGATCTTCTTCGACAGATCGCCGTTCGCGACCGCGGTCGTCACCTCGGCGATGTTGCGCACCTGATTGGTCAGGTTCGAGGCCATCGAGTTCACCGAGTCGGTGAGGTCCTTCCACGTGCCGGCAACTCCGCGCACCTGCGCCTGACCGCCGAGGCGGCCTTCCGTGCCGACTTCACGCGCCACGCGCGTGACCTCCGCGGCGAACGAGTTGAGCTGATCCACCATCGTGTTGATCGTGTTCTTCAGCTCCGCGATCTCGCCGCTGACTTCGACCGTGATCTTCTTCGACAGATCGCCGTTGGCGACGGCCGTCGTCACCTGCGCGATGTTTCGCACCTGATTCGTCAGGTTCGAGGCCATCATGTTGACGTTGTCGGTGAGGTCCTTCCACGTACCGCCAACGCCGCGCACCTGCGCCTGACCGCCCAGCTTCCCTTCCACGCCGACCTCGCGCGCGACGCGCGTGACTTCCGACGCGAAGGAGTTGAGCTGATCGACCATCGTATTGATCGTGTTCTTCAGCTCGAGGATCTCGCCCTTCACGTCGACGGTGATCTTCTTCGATAGATCGCCCATGGCCACCGCGGTCGTCACGTCGGCGATATTGCGAACCTGCGCCGTGAGGTTCGACGCCATCGAGTTGACCGAGTCCGTCAGATCCTTCCACGTTCCGGCCACGCCCTTCACATCCGCCTGTCCGCCCAGCTTCCCTTCCGTGCCGACTTCGCGCGCCACGCGCGTGACCTCGGCCGCGAACGAGCGGAGCTGATCGACCATCGTGTTGATCGTGTTCTTCAGCTCGAGGATCTCGCCCTTGACGTCGACGGTGATCTTCTTCGACAGGTCGCCCATCGCGACCGCGGTCGTGACCTCGGCGATGTTGCGCACCTGGCCGGTGAGGTTCGCGGCCATGGAGTTCACCGAGTCCGTCAGGTCCTTCCACGTTCCGGCCACGCCCTTCACTTCGGCCTGACCGCCGAGTTGTCCTTCCGTACCGACTTCGCGCGCCACGCGCGTGACTTCCGACGCGAACGCGCTGAGCTGATCGACCATCGTGTTGATCGTGTTCTTCAGCTCGAGGATCTCGCCGCGCACCTCGACTGTGATCTTTCGCGACAGATCGCCCATCGCCACCGCGGTCGTCACGTCCGCGATGTTGCGCACCTGTGAGGTGAGGTTCGCGGCCATCGAGTTGACCGAATCGGTGAGATCGCGCCACGTACCGGCCACGCCTTTCACCTCGGCCTGACCGCCGAGCCGTCCCTCAGTGCCCACTTCACGCGCGACGCGCGTGACCTCGGCCGCGAACGAGTTGAGCTGATCCACCATCGCGTTGATCGTGCCCTTCAGCTCCGCGATCTCGCCGCGCACCTCGACCGTGATCTTCTTCGACAGATCGCCGTTCGCGACGGCGGTCGTGACCTCCGCGATGTTGCGCACCTGGTTCGTGAGGTTGGAGGCCATCATGTTGACGGACTCGGTGAGGTCCCGCCAGGTGCCGCTGACGCCCTGCACGTCGGCCTGGCCGCCGAGGTTTCCTTCCGTACCGACCTCGCGCGCCACGCGCGTGACTTCCGACGCGAACGCGCGGAGCTGATCCACCATCGTGTTGATGGTGTTCTTCAGCTCGAGAATCTCGCCGAGAGCTTCCGCCGTGATCTTCTTCGACAGGTCGCCGTTCGCGACCGCCGTCGTGACCTCGGCGATGTTGCGGACCTGACTGGTCAGGTTCGCGGCCATGTAGTTGACCGAGTCGGTGAGATCCTTCCATGTGCCGCTGACACCCTTGACGTCGGCCTGACCGCCGAGCTTTCCTTCGGTGCCGACTTCGCGCGCCACGCGCGTGACTTCCGACGCGAACGACCGGAGCTGGTCGACCATCGTGTTGATCGTGTTCTTCAGTTCGAGGATCTCACCGCGCACTTCGACGGTGATCTTCTTGGAGAGGTCGCCGTTAGCGACCGAGGTCGTGACTTCAGCGATGTTGCGAACCTGACCGGTGAGGTTCGACGCCATGGAGTTGACTGAATCGGTGAGGTCCTTCCACGTGCCGGCGACGCCCTTCACGTCCGCCTGGCCGCCGAGCTTGCCTTCCGTTCCCACTTCGCGCGCCACGCGCGTGACCTCTGACGCGAACGACCCGAGCTGGTCGACCATCGTGTTGACGGTCTTCGCGGTGCGGAGGAATTCGCCCTTCAACGGGCGGCCGTCGAACTCGGTCGTCATCGTCCGGGAAAGATCGCCCTTGGCGACCGCGCCGATGACGCGGGCGATCTCGTTGGTCGGCTGCACGAGATCGGTGATGAGGGTGTTGACCGACTCCGCCATGATGGCCCACGAGCCGTTGGCCGACGGCGTCTGCATCCGCGAGTTGAGCTTTCCTTCTTTTCCTACGACGGCGGAGATCCGTTCGATCTCCTCCGCCATGCGCTCGTTCTGCTCGAGGACGTCGTTGAGCGTGTCGGCGATCTTCCCCTGCGTGCCGGTGAACTCCACCGGCATGCGCGCGTGGAAGTCGCCCTTCTTCATCGCTGTCAGCGTGCGAAGCAGAAGGCGATCGAACTCTTTCGGCGCCAGTTCGCTCGCCCTGTCGACGCCAATTCCAGTAGTCATCGCGGTCCCTTTCGTGGCGTGGGGTACTCTTGAATTGTTCGTAGAAAACTGCAGGCTGGACCGGCCTTGCGTGGTTCGGCCCACACATTCTTTTGGAGCCGAAGTGCAGGTTTTAGGCCACGGATGAGCGCGGTGCCTGGTGGAGCGCCATCCTGACAAATCTCTTACAAATTGCCCGGCAAACACGGTTCACAATCGATCCCCAACAAAAAGGAGGAGTCATGAAACGTCTGTTGTCGGGTTTGTTCACCCTCGCACTTGCGCCTGCAGTTTTCGCTTCCGGTGCGGGCTCGGTTCCTTCGACGAATTCGCGCAGTCCGCATGACGAGGCCGTCGAGTACTACAACGGCGGCGAGCGGCGGCTCGAGAAGCTGACGAAGGTGCACGAGGAGATGAGAGCCACAACGGATCCGCAGAAGGCCGCGGCGCTGCGGCAGAAGCTCAACAAAGGTCTGGAAGCGGCGGCGGCGGATTTCGAGCGTGCGACCGCGAACGATCCGAATCTCTTTCAGGCATACAGCGAGCTCGGATTCACGCTGCGCAAGCTCGGAAAGTACAGCGAGTCGCTCGACGCCTACAACAAGGCTCTCTCGCTGGAGCCTGCCTTCTCGCCCGCCATCGAGTATCGCGCCGAGGCTTACCTCGGCCTCAATCAGCTCGATGACGTGAAGGAGGCGTACATCGTCCTGTTCGGCGGCGATCGCCCGCGTGCGGACGCTCTGATGGTCTCGATGAAGAGCTGGATCGCCGAGCGGCGCGCGAATCCGAATGGACTCGACGCCCAGAAGCTCGATGAGTTCGCCAAGTGGGCGGAGCAGCGTCAGACGATCGCCGGCCAGACGAGCGCGTTGACGACGGCGGACTCGAGCTTCCGGTCGTGGTAAAGCGCCTTCTCGCAATCGCGTTTCTGTGCTGCGGCGCGATTCAGCCGGCTGTCGCCGATTTCGACTGGCACCTGCCGGCCGGGTTTCCTCTGCCCATCGCCGGAGCGAATCAGCAGACCGAGGAGAAGTTCCAGCTCGGCAGAAGACTGTTCTACGACAAGCGCCTGTCGCTGAATGGCAGCCAGTCATGCGCTGACTGCCATCAGCAGCGTTTCGCATTCAGCGACGGCCGGACACGCGCGGTCGGCTCGACCGGCCAGCAGCACTCGCGCAACGCCATGACGCTGACGAACGCCGCGTACAACGCGACGTACACGTGGAACGACACGCGGATCCGCACGCTCGAGCAGCAGGCGCTCGTCCCGATGCTCAACGAGCATCCGATCGAGCTCGGCGTGAAGCATCACGAGAAGGAGATCCTGACGAGGCTCGATCGTGATTCCGCGTATCCGCGGATGTTCCGCGCGGCATTCCCCGGGGAGCGACGACCCTTGCGTGTCAGCAACCTGGCAAAGGCGCTCGCGGCATTCGAGCGCGCACTGATCTCGGGCCGCTCGCCGTACGACCGGCTCGTGTACGGGGGCGAGGGGAAAGCGCTATCCCTCGCGGCCTGGCGCGGAATGCAGCTCTTCTTCTCGACGCGCGCCGGCTGCTCCGCGTGTCATCAGGGATTCAATTTCTCCGGCGCCGTCCGTTACGCAGGGGGCCGCGACCGTCCGCCACGGCTCGTGAACAACGGCGTGACGAGCGGCACGTTCCGCGTCCCGACGCTGCGCAACGTGGCGCTCACCGCGCCGTACATGCACGACGGAAGCATCGGGACGCTCGCTGACGCGGTGGATCGCTACTCGATGGCGCGCAATCTCGGCCTGACCGATGCCGAGAAATCGGACCTGCTGGCGTTCCTCGATTCATTGACGGACACACAGTTCGTGACCGACATGCGATTCGCGCCGCCCTGAGCCGGCCTTCGGCCACCTTCTCCCCGCCTCTCGGGGCGAAGGAACTGAGCGGCTAAGTCGTCGTGGTAGGCGTCGTAGTCGGTGGCGGCGCGCTCGTGTTCGTCGACGGAGGAGGCGCGCTGGTGTTCGTCGATGGCAGCGGCGGGCTGCTGGTTGTGTCGGTCCGCGGCGGTTCCGGCGCCTTCTTCTCCCGCTCGACCTCCGGGTTGTACGCCGTCGTCGTCATCGGCGGCAGCGGTGCAGGCGCGGCAGTCTCCGTCGGGAACATCGGCGTCGGCGTCATCCCCTCGCTGCTCACCGGCGCCATCGTGTCGAGCGCGATCGGATTGCCGAACTGGTCGACCAGCGGCGGTGGCGCGGCCTGCGGCGCGTGCAGCGGACACGGAATCGTCGGCGCCGTCCCGTCCTTGAACGCCTGATTCACCACAACGGCAGGCGGACATTCCGGAACCGCCAGACCGCCGCTCGTCTCATCCATTTCTGTGAACACGATCCCGGGCGGCGCGGGGAAGTCGGCGTTCGGCTGACCGGCTGTCACTCCCATCATGTACTTCGTCCAGATCGGGACCGCGCCGTCGCCGCCGGAGAGTCCCGTCGGCTGGTTGTCGTCGAAGCCGATCCATATCGCGGCGAGCGTCTGCGGCGTGAATCCGATGAACCACGCATCGCGCTTGTCGTTCGTCGTGCCGGTCTTGCCCGCGGCGATTCTGCGGAATCCGAGACCGCGCGCGGGCCGCGCCGTCCCTCGGTCGATCACGCCTTCCATGATGTTCGTCAGGATGTAGACGTCGCGCGCGGGAAAGACCTGCACCGGTTTGATCTCGTCACCAGCCGCGATCACGCGCCCTCGATCATCCGTGACGAAGCGGATCGACCGCAGCGGGACACGCGAACCGATGCGCGCGATCGTCGAGTACGCATCGGCCATCTCGATCGGCGGAATCCCGACCGCACCGAGGAGGATTGACGGGTTGCTGCCGTCGAGCTGCGTCTGAATGCCGAGCGCGTGCGCGGTCTTGATGATCGGATCGATCCCGCACGCCAGTCCGATGCGCACCGACGCGGAGTTCATCGACTGCTCGAGTGCCTCGCGCACCGTCACCGTGTCGTGATAGGCACCCTCGTGGTTTCCGGGCGACCAGTCGGCAGCGAATCGCCGCTTCAGCGTGAAGCGCGTGTCACTGACGAGCGTCGCCGGCGTGATGTTCTGCTGCGAGAGGCTGGGCTCGAACGCCGTGAGGTACACGAACGGTTTGAACAGCGACCCAACCTGACGCTGCGCGTTCAACGCGCGGTTGAACTGACTCTGATCGTAGTTGCGCCCGCCGACGAGCGCGCGGATCTCGCCGCTCGGAACGTCGACGTGAATGATCGCGCCCTGCAGCGGATTGTCTGTTCTCCGAAGTCGCCGATTACCGCGCTCCAGTCCTTCCAGTCCGCTCTCCAGCGTGCGCGTCGCGTAGTCCTGAGCCGCCAGATCGATTGCGGTGTAAATCTGCAGGCCGCTCCCCTTGACGTCCGTGATGCCGTAGTCCTTCGCGATCTCCTGGAGCACGCGGTCGACATAGAACGGGATGGAGCCGAGGCCGCTGCGCTCCCGGAAGGGCTTGCGGGGAAGCGGCGTGTTCATCGCTTGCTCGTAGGTCGCCTGATCGATCTTCCTGTTCCTCAGCATCAGACCGAGGACGGTGCTCCTGCGCGCCAGGGCGCGATCGGGATTCGCGAACGGCGAGTAGTTGTTCGGACTGCGGATCATCCCGGCCAGCAGCGCCGCTTCGGGAATGTTGATCTCCGCGACCGGCTTGCCGAAGTAGTAACGCGACGCTTCGCCAACGCCGAGGACCGAGATCGACCGGTTGCGACCGAGGTAGATGTCGTTGAGGTAGGCCTCGAGGATTTCGCGCTTCGAGTACTTCGCGTCGAGCACGATGGCCATGAAGGCCTCGACGATCTTTCGTTTGTACGTCCGCTCGCTCGTCAGGTAATAGTTCTTCACGAGCTGCTGCGTCAGAGTCGACGCCCCCTCGGACACACCGCGCGCGCGGAGATTGCGGAAGGTCGCGCGAAGGATGCCCAGCGGATCGACACCGGGGTGATGCCAGAAGCGCACGTCTTCCGTGACGATGACCGCATCCTGGAGACGCTGCGGAACCTGATCGAGCCTGACGGGAGCGCGGTTCTCGAGCTCTTCGCCGAGGATCGAGGTCAGGAGCTCCGGCTCCAACGCGGCGTTCTGGACCGGCCGCCCTTCACGGCGCGACACGACTTCAGCGATCGCTGAGCTCTTGAACGTGATGCGGATCGGTTGCGCGTCGTAACTGCCGGTGGGGTGCGTGAACGCGCGCGTGTAGATGTCGATCCCGCCCTGGCCGGCGTTGTAGTCGCCCGGTTGAGCGACTTTCGGCATCTCGCGGTAGCCGAGGCGAGTGAGCTTCTCGACGAGGTCGTCCGGCTGGATCGCGAAGCCGGGCCCGAGAGGCGTGTAGTCGGCGAAGATCCGAGTCGGCAGCGAAAGACGGCGGATCTCGAACTTGCCGACGGATTGTTTGTAAACGTAGAGCGCAAGGCCGGCGGCGCCGACGAGCATCACGACGACAGCGATGGAAATGACGCGGAATATGAGACCGCGGCGAGATAGTCGGACTGTGGCCACTCAGTGCGCCACGATTGCAAGGTTCCGTCCACCTCGCTTCGAGTCGCGGCGATAGGAATGAAACAGTTCTCCGCATCGGGTACACAGTCCCGAATCGCAGATTGGCCCGACTCCGCGCTCGCGCAACAGAGCGGCGGTGAGCGCGACGATGTCCACGTGCGGCTTCGGACCGAGATCGCGGTTCACGAACTGCGGCGGAAACCGGGCCGCCACCTCCTCACCCACTTCGAAACAGCAAACGCGAATCGAGGGACCGAGCCACGCGCTCGCGGACGGTGCTTCGATCGCGTCGAGCGTCGCGGAAGTGATCCCCTGCACCGCCCCGCGCCAGCCGCAGTGGATGTTCGCGATGACGCCGCGGTTGCGGTCGATCAGAGTGACGGGAAGACAGTCAGCCACTTTGATCCCCAGTGCGACGCCCGCTTCGTCGCTCCAGAGCGCGTCGCAGGAATCGCATTCGGTCCACGGAATGGAGCGACCGGCGGCTCGGCGGGCGTCGACCGGCGAGTCGCCGGTCGCTCCACTGACTCGCCGGACAGTCTTTCCATGCACCTGCATGCATGTCGCGAGCGCGCATTCGATGCCGAAACGATCGCGGATGAAGCGGGTGATCGCGCCGGCGTTCTCGCCGTCGAGTCGTCCCTCGAAGTCGCGCGTCGTGCAGAAGATCGCGTAACCATCCGGCACATTCGGCGCGACGACGATGCGGCCGAGCGGGCTCTGCTCGACGCTATACTCCGGCGATGCGCCGCGCCGGTCTGCTGCTGTTCCTGTCATTCGTCTTCCTTGCCTCGTGTGTCTCCGTACGGAAGAAACCATACGACACCGTCATCCGCAACGGCATGATTTACGACGGACGGGGGGGCGATCCGTTCCGCGGCGATGTCGCAATCGACGGCGACCGCATCGTCGCCGTCGGCACAGTCACAGGCAAGGGCCGCACCGACATCGACGCGCAGGGCATGGCCATCGCGCCCGGCTTCATCAACGTGATGAGCCAGGCGCAGGAAGCGCTGCTCGCCGACGGCCGCGCGATGTCGGACATCAAGCAGGGCGTGACGCTCGAGATCTTCGGCGAAGGTGAGTCGATGGGACCGCTCTCGCCGGCGATGAAGAAAGAGATCCTCGACCTCCAGGGTGACGTCAAATACAACGTCGACTGGACGACGCTCGGCGAGTACCTCGATTCTCTCGTTCGCCGCGGCGTCTCGCCGAACGTCGGCTCGTTCCTCGGCGCGGCCACGCCGCGCGTCTACGTCCTCGGCCGCGAGAATCGCGCACCGACAGCGGCGGAGCTCGAGCAGATGCGCGGCATCGTGCGCCAGGCGATGGACGAAGGCGCGTTCGGCATCGCCTCCGCCCTCATCTACGCGCCGGGCGCGTATGCCACGACCGAAGAGCTGATCGCGCTCGCGCGCGCCGCCGCACCGTACGGCGGCATCTACATCTCGCACATGCGCAGCGAAGGCAATCGCCTCATCGAAGCGGTCGATGAGCTGATGCGCATCAGCCGCGAAGGCGGAGTGCCTGCCGAGATCTACCACCTCAAAGCCGCCGGCCAGCCGAACTGGTCGAAGATGGGCGAGGTGATCGCGCGCATCAACGCGGCGCGCGCGAGCGGCGCACGCATCACGGCCGACATGTACACCTACACCGCCGGCGCGACGGGACTCGACGCGTCGATGCCCACATGGGTTCAGGCCGGCGGTTACGACGAATGGCGGAAGCGGCTGATGGATCCTGCGACGCGTGCACGCGTGATCAGCGAGATGCGCACGCCGGGCAACGACTGGGAAAACCTGCTTCTGCTCGCCGGCTCACCCGATCGCGTGCTGCTCGTCGGATTCAAGAGCGAGAAGCTCAAGCCGCTCACCGGCAAGACACTCGCGGAGGTGGCGCGAATGCGCGGCTTGCCGCCGGAAGACGCGGCGATCGATCTCGTCATCGAGGACGGAAGCCGCATCGAGACGATCTACTTCCTGATGTCCGAGGAGAACGTGAAGAAGCAGATCGCGCAGCCTTGGGTGACGTTCGGATCCGACGCCGCGGCGCTCGCCGCGGAAGGCGTGTTCCTCAAATCGCACACACATCCCCGCGCCTACGGCAACTTCGCGCGCCTCCTGGGCATGTATGTCCGCGACCAGAAGGTGATTCCGCTGCAGGAGGCGATCCGCCGGCTGACATCGCAGCCCGCGACGAATCTGCAGATCGCGCGGCGCGGCACACTGATGCCGGGGAACCTCGCGGACGTCGTCGTGTTCGACCCTCAGACGATCCGCGACACGGCGTCCTTCGAGCAGCCGCACCAGTACGCCGTCGGTGTGGCTCACGTGTTCGTCAACGGCGTTCAGGTGTTGAGCAACGGCGAGCAAACCGGTGCCAGGCCGGGGCGGCGGGTCAGAAGAGGGAATTGAAAATTAACTAACGGCCCGCAGCTCGCTGATGCGCAACCGCAACTGCTCGGTGACAGAAACGCCTCGCAGCAACGAAGCGGTCCTCTCGAACTCCTGCACCATCAGGTCGACAGCGCGCTGACCATCGCCGCTCATGATCCGGTCGAGCGCGTGCAGAAAGTACTTCTCGATCGTTTTGTGCGCGGAGTCGCCGATGTACTCCTCGGCTACGGCGCGAATGCGGGCGGCGAGGTCGACGAGCTCGCCGTTTTCCTGATCGCTGGCGCGTTCAGGCTTTTTTTTTAACTGCACCAGCTCGCTGGTGATCATTCCGTAAAGGATTTTCGCGACTTCGAACGACGACAGGTTCAGCGCGCGTCCGATGTCGGTGATCGTGCGCTGTCCGTCGATCTTCGTGATCAGCATCCATTCATGCGGGTTGAGCGTGATCTGCTCGTGCCGGTTCTCGCGCATCATGAGCTCGGGTACGAGATCGACCGACGGCACCTTCTTGGAGAGAACGCGCCACTCATCGAGGCGGCGGGCGGCTTCCATCAGCAGATTGGTGTTCGACTTGGTGATCGTCTGCCGGTCGGGCTCCTCGCCCGGGTTGAACTGGAATTCGCCGTGGTTCCAGATCGCCAGGGAGTAGATCGCTTCCTCGCCGACGAGATCCCCGACCGCCGCGTGGACCATCTGCCCGTTTTTCAGGAAGATAGAGCCCCGTTCCTCATCGCGTGAGAGCGTGAATTTGCCCGTTTTCCCCGAGACACTCACGAGCTGGATGATGTCGGGCAACGGCAGCTCTTTCAGCGATCCCTGAAACGCCATTTCACTCCCGGTTTGGATGTGGATCTCACTCACGCGGAACGGGCGGACAGCGAGAGCAACGGTAACCCACGGCTCATACTGCGTCAAGCCGTTGCGAGCGCTCGCGCGGCGCGGTTTCGATCGCGCACAACACCCACATTCCAAAGAAGAAACCGGCGAGCAGACCCGTCGCGATCCGCAGCCCGTTCGTGCTCTCCCGCAACCCTGTCGCCTGCGTCACTCCGTCGAGCGCGATCAGCATCGCCGCCGCGATCGCCGACCAGCGGAAGACGATCTCGCTCCCCTTCCGGACGATCAGGAACAGCATCAGGCCGGCGAACAGCCCTGCGTAGATCGCTGTGCAGCGCGCACAGATCGGCATCGGGACATCCCACAGCGTCAGACAGCGCGACGGAATCCCGTGGCACAGAAGTCTGAAGAGGATTCGCCAGCGCATCGGTGCGCCGTGCGCGATCGCCCACGCCATCGCAGTCGACGCGGAAAGGATCGCGAGGGGAATCGCGGCAAACACCGCCGCGGCGATTTTCGTGTCTTTCCTCACTTGACCGGGGACAGACGATACGCCTGCCCGAAGGCATACGACGCGACGACCATTGCCCAGACGGCCGTGAAGATGATGCCGATGCAGAAGAGGATCAGACCGAACGGCACCGCGAAGCGGGCCACAAGATAGACGACGTACGCGAGCAGATAGTTCGCGAAGTTGCCCCGGATGAATGCCCACAGCCGCCCGAACTCGAACGCCGCGGCGAAACGCCGATCGACGATTGCCAGGAGCAGACCGCCGGGAAGGAAGAAGCTGATGATGAAGCTGAGCGGAAACACGAGACACCAGGCGCAACTCATCGCGCCGCCGGCGGCGTTGCGCAACGCTTCCTGATCGGTCAAGCCGCCAACGAGAATCGCCGGAACGAAGATCATCGCCACGAGCACGATCACCGGCAGCATGTAGGCGAACGCGATGACGCAGAGACCGAACCCTTCCGCGAAGTACTCACCGAGCTCGTCCCACTCCGGCAGAGGATTGGGAACGCCGGCGATGACGTTGCGCGTCAGCCGCGCGCAATACCCCATGATGAAGAACATCCCGATCAGGAAGAACGCCGCGAGATAGAACAGCCCTCCGATCGCGATCTTCGTGATCCACCGCGGGTCCTGAAACACGAACGTGAATGGCCGCAGAAAGTCGAACTGAGTACCCTGCGACGGTGCGGGCGGCGGCGCGGGAGGAGGCGGCGGAAACGACCCGAACTCTGACACGGTCAGGCCAGTCTAAAGGATGATCGCCAGGGGATGAAGGATGAATTCGATCCGTGACAATTGACCCTTCGTCCTTCCACTCTCATCCTTCATCATGACTGGAACAAATGCCGCCACGTCAGACCTTAAATGTCCGGGTGGAAGATCGAATCGAACTCATCGTTGAGCCGGGCCGGCGCACGACTGGCGTCAGTATCGCCATCGTCGCCTCGTTCATCCTCCACGTGCTGCTGATCTTCTGGGCCGCCCGCAACTACCATCCCGTCACCGCTGCCGACGAGCGGCGGCCGACCGTCCGCTACGTCGAGCTGCTGAGAAACAATCCGCAGCAGTTCACCGAGGCTCCGGGGAAAAAGGTCGCTGAGGCGCCGCTGAAGGGGCTCTTCTCCGACGCGAACCGCAAGGCGAGCACTCCGAACCCGACCGGTGAGACCCCCACCCAGCGCCCCGGCAATGGCGGCGCGGTTTACACTCCGCCCACTCCTTCTGCGTCGCGACCCGGCAGCAGCGCGTCCGCTTCTCAGCCCCAGGTCAGTTCGAGCGGCAACGCCCAGCCCAACCCTGCCGCAGAGTCTCAGCAGCAGAGCACGTCCGGTCTCGTCTACCATCCGCCGGTTCAGGCGAACGCGGGACCGGTCGACTGGCGCTCCGCAATCCGCGAAGTCGGCAAAGTCGCCTCCCTCGGCGGCGGCCAGCAGGGCATGGACCTCGGCAATGCGGGCGGCGAGAAGGGCTTCGCCGAAAACGGCCCACTCTCGTTCGAGACCCAGTGGTACGACTGGGGCGAGTACGCGCAATCGATGGTCAGCCGCATCCGCGTGAACTGGTACGCGAACATGCCCGATCTGATCCGCACGGGCATGAAGGGCGTCGTGACAATCCGTTTCACGATTCAGCGGAGCGGCGCCATCACCGACATCACCATCCTGAACGGCTCCGGAATCCCACCTTACGATTTCGCCGCGAAGAAAGCGCTCGAGCTCTCCTCCCCGCTCAATCCGCTGCCCAAGGACTTCCCGAACCGCAGCGAGCGCGTGACGGCCATGTTCTACTACAACATGGAAGTGCCCTCGCGATAGACAGCGGCATGAGGCATGAGGCATGAGCTCGCCCACTCATGCCTCATGCCTCATACCGCATGCCTTCTGAAGTGATCGTCCGCAAGCCAGTGACCGTGCTTCTGCTGCTGGTCGTGTCTCTTGCGATCATCTCGGTCACGGTATGGACCTCGGGCAAGAGCTACTCGAAGGTCGATCCGATCCCGTTTGAAGAGATCCGGCACCTGCTTCATCGCCTGGAGCACAAGCCGGTATCGACGCAGATCCTGGCCGTGATCATCGTGCCGATCATCGCGAACGTCCTCCTGTTCGTGCCATGGGGCTTCTTCACCTTCATCAGCCTTTACACCCTCAACCGCCCGACCGTGCAGACGTACGTCCTGACGATCCTTCTCGGCATTTCCTTCACGCTGGCGGTCGAAGCATGGCAGTACTTCCTCCCCTCCCGCGTGGCAGACGTCAACGACGTGATCTGGAACACGGTCGGAACCATTGCCGGAGCGCTCCTGGGCCATCTCCGTTTGCGGGTCCGGTTCGAGTTCCAGTGACCCGGGCGCTTATACTTTTCATATCCGATGATCCCGGAAATCAAAGCGCTCGAGGCGCAACTGAAAGAGATCCTGTACGGCTGCGTCGAGCACGTTCAGGCGACGAAGGCAGCGCTGTATCTATCGAGCTCGCCGGATCTGGGCAACAAGACTTACGAGTTGGTTACGGCCTATCAATTCAATGATGCGGACCGGAAGGTTCTGAAGGCCAGCGACGACCTGGTCGACCGCCTGGCCGTGAAGCGGAACGCATTCTTCGTCAACGGGCTCGGTACGGATCAGCGCCTCTCCGAAATCCTCTTCCGCCAGGGAACCGACCGTCTGCTGGCGGCGCCCATCTTCTCGCGCGGGCGACTCGTCGGCTTCATCGACATGCGCGACAAGGCGGGGAAGAAGCCGTTCGACAACCCTGACGTCGATGCCGCCCGCCGCATCGCCGACAACGTTCTCAGCTTCCTCGGCTCGAAGAATCTGTTCGGCATCGCGCCCATCCCGGTCATGGAGCAGGAGCGTCCGCAGCGTGCCGATGCTCCGGCGTCCGCGCCGTCGGTGTCCATGCCGGGACCGCCGACGACCGCGCAGCCGCAGCAGTTGTCGCCCGATGCGATGCGCGTGATCGCGGCGGCGCGCGAGACTTTGTCGAAGCGACAACTCGCCACGCCGACGGCGAAGCGAACTCTCACCGAACACGACCTCGAAGTAGTCCGGCTCCTCCTGCCGGCGACACTCGCGATTCCTGGCGCCGTGCTCGCCTGCTTCACCGCGGGCGCCAGCCGTCATCCGCAGTCGATCGTGGCGATTGCAACGGTGACCGACGACGCGATGCAGATGCTGCAGGACCACCTTCGCGCGTGGCTGCGACGGAACACGAGCTCCGGCGTGCTGATGCGACCCGAGGTGTTGTATCCGTTCGGGGTGCAGGTGGCGCCGGTGAGTGCGGCGGGCATCAGCACGATCCTCAGTGCCCCGGTGGATACGCCGTCGGTCGAAGGGCTCGTGCTCACGGTTGCGTTCGAGCGCATTCCGGAAGCGCAGGCGCAACGCGCGGTGCAGATCTTCCTCGGCCAGATCGAGAAGTCGGTCGATGCGGCGATCGCGGCGAGCGCCGGCCGGAACGACCGGCAGATCATGGCCGAGAAGCTTCTCGAGCCCGACTTTCAGAAGTATCCCGATCTCGTCGAGCACAGCCGAGAGGTCGCGGCGATTGCGCAACGGCTCGCGGTCGCACTCGACCTCTCGCACGCGCAGATCGAGACCGTGCGTCTGGCGGCGCTGGTGCACGACGTCGGCATGCGTCTGCTCGATTACGAACGCCTGTACAGGAAGCCGAGCCTCACCGCGGAGGAGCTTCACGGTCTCGCCGAACATCCCATCGTCGGTGCGGCTCTCGTCGAGCCCGTCCTGGGCGGCGAGATCGCACAAGCCGTGCTCCGCCATCACGAGCGCGTCGACGGCAAAGGCTATCCGAGCCGGCTCACCGCCGCGCAGATTCCTCTCGCCGCAAAAATCATTCAGATCGCGGACGCCTGGGTGGCGATGACCTCGCACAACTCGTATCGATCGCCGATCACGCGCGAGGAGGCGGTGCAACGCATCCGAGAAGGATCGGGAACCCAGTTCGATGACGCGCTGGTCGAGCGATTCATCGGTGCGATCGACGTGATTGATGGGTGATATTTCGTTGACCGTTGACCGTTGACCGTGGTCGAGGCGGCGCTTCGCGAGGGCAAAGTCGAACATCCTTGCAATACACCGCTCTGACAACGGTCAACGGTCAACGAACTCACGCCACGGAGCAGCTACCGCCGATCTCGCGACGCCAGGTCTCGTCAACCGTCCACTGTCAACCTGGCGCGTCGCGAGGGCAAAGTCGAACATCCTTGCAATACACCGCCCTGACAACGGTCAACGGTCAACGGTCAACGCATGGAAGCGCTTCCTCAAACATCACAGTCGCTGAAACAACAGCTCCGCGCGCTCCCCGCACCGGCATGGGTTCTCTTCGCCGGCACGTTCGTCAATCGGTTCGGCACGTTCGTCATGCCGATGCTGATGCTGTATCTGACGCGCATCGGGTATAGCCCGACACAAGCGGGACTCGCTGTCGGCACGTACGGCGCGGGACATTTCGCGGCGTCGATGCTCGGCGGGCATCTCGCCGATCGCATCGGACGCCGCAACACAATCGCGCTCTCGATGTTCGCCTCGGCAGCCGTGATGCTCGCGCTGTCGCAGGCGCGCGCGTACCACACGATTCTGGCGCTGGCATGGCTCGCCGGAACGGCAGCGGAGCTCTACCGGCCCGCCAGCCACGCGCTGATCGGCGATCTCGTTGCGCCCGACCAGCGCGTGATCGGTTTCGGCATGTATCGCTTCGCCGTGAACCTCGGGTTCGCGGCCGGGCCGGCGATGGCCGGCTTTCTCGCGGACAAATCGTTCTTCTATCTCTTCCTCGGCGATGCGGTGACCTCCATCGCGTACGGCATCATCGCTCTCGTCGCTCTGCCACACGGCTTGCGCACTTATTCGAAGGAGGAGCGGGCCGGGGAGGCCATCCGCGTGGCCTTGCGCGACCGTCGATTCATGGCGTTCGTGATCGCCACCGCGCTCGTGACCGTCGTCGACTTTCAGATGAGCTCCACGCTCGCGCTGCACATCCGCGATCAGGGATTTTCCGCGGCAACCTACGGCGCGCTCATCTCGATCAACGGGCTGCTCATCGTTCTGTTCGAGCTCCTCATCACGAACCGCGTGCAGAGGTTCCGACCGCAGCCGATCATCGCCGCCGGTTACGCGTTGCAGGGCATCGGATTCGCGTTGACGGGCGTCGCACACACGGTGCCGGCACTCGCCGGAACCGTCGTCATCTGGACCCTCGGAGAGATGCTCCACTCGCCCATGTCCGGAGCGTACGTGACGCAACTCGCGCCGGAGAAATACCGCGGCCGGTACATGGGCCTGTTCGTCCTGACGTGGTCGTTCGGGATGATCGTCGGCCCCACTGTCGGCACGCGCGTGTACGAGTGGAACCCAACCGTGCTGTGGACGTCGTGCGCGGTGCTGGGACTGACGTCCGCCGCGCTCGCCTTGCGGCGCGTGTCGCGCTCGGAATGACACGCGATCGTGACTCGGGCGACACGTTTTGAAACACACGTGTAGGTACAGTCATCGCCATGCCTTACTCGATGACGATCAACGGCCGGCGCCGGACCGCGGACGTCGACGCCGACACACCGCTCCTCTGGATCCTCCGCGATACGCTCGGCCTCACCGGCACGAAGTACGGCTGCGGCATCGGCATGTGTGGCGCGTGTACCGTCATCGAAGGATCGAAGGCCGTCCGGTCCTGCCAGATCACGGCAGAACAGGCGAACGGGAAGAGCTTCACGACGATCGAAGGTCTGGGCGGCGCCGCGCTCCATCCGTGCCAGCGCGCATGGCTCGAGGAAGACGTCGCGCAATGCGGTTTCTGCCAGGCGGGGATGATCATGGAGGCGGCGGCGCTGCTGCGTGCGACGCCTAAACCAGGCGATGCGCAGATCGATGACGCGATCCGCGAGCACGTCTGCCGCTGCGGAACGTACCCGCGCATCCGCAAAGCCATTCAGAGGGCGAGCCGATGAGAGCGACTCGGCGCGAGTTCCTGCGCATCACCGCACTCGCCGGCGGCGCACTCGCCATCGGCGTGACGAGCGGGCACAGCGCCGATCAGAAGGCGCCGTTCCGTCCGAACATCTGGCTGCAGATCGATCCCGACGGCAGCGTCGTCATCACGATGGCCAAGGCGGAGATGGGGCAGGGCGTGCGAACGTCCCTGCCGATGATCGTGGCCGACGAGCTGGACGCGGACCTGTCGCGAGTGCGACTGGTGCAGGCGGTGACCGGCCCCGACTTCAAGCGAATCAACACGGGAGGAAGCTGGAGCGTCGGCGGAAGCTGGCGGCCGCTGCGTCAGGCGGGCGCCGCCGCGCGCGAGATGCTCGTCCTCGCCGCCGCGGCACGACTGGGAGTGGATCGCATGACGCTGCGCACCGAACGCGGCTTCGTCATCAACGACCGCACTGGAAAACGCATCGGTTACGGCGAGCTCACCGCCGACGCGGCGAAGATCGAGGTTCCGAAGGAGCCGCGGCTGAAGTCGCCGAAAGACTTCCGCCTGATCGGCCAACGGACGAAGCGCCTCGACGGCCGCGACATCGTGACCGGCGCCGCGAAGTACGGAATCGACACCCGGGTGCCGGGGATGCGCTTCGCCACCATCGAGCGTCCGCCGGTGATCGGCGGGAGCGTCGTGTCGTTTGACGGGTCCAAGGCGAAGCGCGTCCGCGGAGTTCGAGACGTCGTCGCCACCTCCGCCGGTGTGGCCGTCGTGGCCGACAACACATGGGCCGCGCTGAAAGGGCGCGAACAGCTCGACGTGAAGTGGAATGACGGCCCGAACGCCCGGTTCGACTCGCGCGCATACATCGACGCGATGGCTCAGCGCTCTTTCGGCGACGCAGTCGTGATGCGGAAAGAAGGCGACGTCGCCACCGCGATCGAGAGCGCGGCGAGGAAGGTAGAAGCGATCTACGTATATCCGTTCTACGCGCATGCGCCCGTCGAGACGATGAACGCCATCGCGCACTTCCACGACGGCAAATGCGAGATCTGGGCGCCCACGCAGGCCGCGACACGCGCGCAGGAGTTCACGGCCGCGAAACTCGGAATCGCGCCGGAGAACGCAACCGTGCACACGACGCTCATCGGCGGTGGCTTCGGCCGCCGCCTCGGCGCGGACTACGCGGTCGAGGCGGCGGAGCTGTCGCGCGCAATCGGCGCTCCGGTGCAGGTTCTGTGGACCCGCGCCGACGACATGAAGCAGGGCCACCTCCAGCACGCGTCCGTCCATCGCATGCGCGGCGGCGTTGACGCGCAAGGGAACGTCGTCGGGTGGTCGCACATGAAGCTGAGCAATCCGATCATGTCGATCTTTCCGCCGCCGTCCGCGGAGGAGATGCGCGATCTCGTGGCCGTCTATCAGGACTCCGCGTGGGGCGTCTACGACATCCCGTACGCGATTCCGAACCTCGAGACCTCGTACGTCCGCGTCGATTCGCCCGTGAAGTACGGGCCCTGGCGCGCCGTCTACGCGCCCGCGTCGATCTTCGCGCGAGAATCGTTCGTCGACGAGCTCGCGCATGCTGCGGAACGCGATCCGCTCCAGTTCCGGCTCGACCTCCTGAAAGGTGATGAGCCGGTGAAGGCCGGCGGGCACATGCTGCTGCGCGCTCGCATGCGTCACGTCCTCGAGGTCGCGCGCGATCGCTCGAATTGGGGAAAGCCACTCGGCGAAGGGCGCGGGCAAGGCGTCGCCGTCAACATGTACGAAGGCGAGACGAGCGTCGCGTACGTCGTCGAGGTCAGCTCGCGCAATGGCGCACTGCATGTCGATCGCGTCGTCGCCGCCGTCGATCCGGGACCGGTGATCAATCCGATCGGCATCGAGCAGCAGGTCGAAGGCGGCATCATCTGGGCCCTCGGCCAACTGCAGAGCGAGATCACGATTCGCAACGGGCGCGTCGAACAGAGCAACTTCGCGGATTACACGGTTCCGCGGATCACCGACACGCCGGCCATCGAGATTCACATCGTGCCGACCGACGGCCCCCAGCCGTTCGGCATGGGCGAGCCGCCGGTGCCGCCGCTCGCGCCAGCGGTACTCAACGCGTGGTTCGCGGCGACGAGAAAGCGAGTGCGACGGTTACCGGTGTAGTCTGCTCGCATGAGTAGACTCATCAGGCTCGCCATCGTCATCGCGATCTTGGTCTTCATCTGGAAAAAGGGCATTCCGTGGTGGGAGCAGCAGCACCGCGGCTCATCGACATCCGCGGCGGCAGGGGATTCGTGCACGCCATACGCGGACTCTGCCGGGAACGCGTGGAGCTCCGGCATCCGCAAGTTCGTCAATCCTCCGTACGACATGACCGCGTGGGAATCGTTCCGCGGCGATGTGCAGGCACGCATCGGCGATGCGGAGAGCCACTGCTCGTGTGACGCCGAGTCGTGCGCGAAAGCGAAGGAAGCGATGAGCGGATTGCGCGGCATGGTGAGCGACGTCGACGGCATGATCCGCAACAACACCGCGCCGCCGTCGGACATCGTGCAGAGGCAGGAGAACGTCGACAACCTCGTCGATCAGGCGAAGGAACTGGTGCGGCAGGGCAAGTAGCCGAGGAGCGCCGGCGTCGCGAACGCAATGTAGCCCCGGGCGTAAGCCCGGGGTCGCGCGCGTACGCCGCGCATGACGAGCCGGCGTGAGCCGGCGACACCGAGGAGCGCCGGCGAAGAGAAACGGCCGGCCGGAGGCCGGCGGACCAGCCGCCGGGACGGCGGCGCTCCTCGCCTAAGCGCGGTGCGCTGAGTGCACTCACGACTCAGTCCGCGGCACGATCCAGGTGCGGCCGCCGGCCTCGATGACGGCGGCGTCGAGCCCGAAGAATCGCTGCATGGCGTCGGCGCGCATGACCAGCGACGGCGGTGCGTCGAGTGCCAGAGCACCGTGGTCCATCACCAGCATGCGGTCGCTGTACGCGGCGGCCCAGTTCACGTCATGCGCGGCGAAGATGACCGTCGCGCCGGTCGACGTGGCGACGTCGCGGAGAAGGAGTGCGAACTGCTGGATGTGCGCGATGTCCAGCGCGGCAAGCGGCTCATCGAGCAGAATCAGCGACGGACTCGCGGCGAGCACGCGGGCGAGAAAGACGCGTTTGCGCTCGCCGCCGCTCATCTCGTCGAGGTACCGATCGGCGAGATGCGACCCGTCGCACATCGCGAGCGCGCGCTCCGCCTCGTCATAGTCGCTGTCGCGCTCCCATTGAAAGCGCGCCAGGAAGGGCGCGCGGCCGGACACGACGACGTCGATCGCGCGCATCGGGAACACCGGATCGGGATCCTGCGGCAGATAGCCCACGCGCCGCGCGTACTCGCGCGCGTGCCATTCCTGCAAAGGCTTCCCTTCGAATCGCACTTCGCCCGATGACGGCGAGACGACGCGCGCGAGCATTTTCAGCAGCGTCGATTTGCCGGATCCGTTCGGCCCGATCACCGCGATGAGCTCCCCCCGCTCGCCCGCACGAAAGCTCGCCTCGCGCACGGCAGGTGCGCCGGCGTAGGCGTACGAAATGCGATCGGCTTCGAGCATCAGCGCGCCTTCCGCAGCAGCGAGAGGAAGAACGGAACGCCCAGGACGGCGGTGAACGCACTGATCGGCAGTTCCGATGAACGGACGATCACGCGCGAAACGAGATCCGACGCCACGACGAGCGTCGCGCCGGCCAGCGCGGACAACGGCAGCAAGGCGCGGAAATCGCGCCGCCACGCCAGGCGCACGAGATTCGGCACGATCAGTCCGATGAAGCCGATGATCCCGCTCACCGCGACCGCCGCGCCGGTTGCGATCGACGCGGTGAGAAAGCCGACGAGCTTGATGCGCTCCACGTCGACACCGCGCGATCGTGCGTCTTCCTCTCCGAACGCGAGCATCCGCAGGTCGTTCGCGATCCAGAACAGAACCGCGACCGACACGACGAGCAACGTGCCGACGAGCGCCACGTCGTTCCACGTCGCGCCGAACAGCGTGCCCATCATCCAGCGCAACGCTGCCGTGAGATCGCTCTGCCGCGACAGCGAGAACGCGATGAGGATGATCGACGAAAAGAGCGCGTTGAGAACGAGTCCGGAGAGCAGCAACCGCACCGGATCGGTGTGATCGCGGCGCCGCGCCAGCAGGAACACCGCTGCCGTCGCACCGCATGCTCCGGCGAAGGCCACCGCCGGCACGACGCCGGGAATCGCACTGAGCCCGAGCGCCGTCGCCACCGCGGCCCCGCACGCCGCGCCGCCCGAGACGCCGAGGATGAAAGGATCGGCGAGAGGATTGCGGAGAAGCGTCTGGAACGTGACGCCGGCGACGCCGAGCGTCGCACCGACCGCCGCCGCAAGACAGACGCGCGGAACGCGGAGGCGGAACACGATCGCCCGCGCAATCGCATCGCCACCGAACAGCGAACGCAGCGAGATGGAGGCCGTGCCGAAGCAGATCGCGAGCAGGGAGACTGCTGCGAGCACGACGAGAAGGATGGTGATCGGCAGGACGATCGACTCGCGCCGGCGAGGGCGCCGGCGCCCCACCGCGGCGCTGGTCATTTCCTGAGCATAGACCAGCGGTCGAAGATCGCGTTCAATTCGGCCGCCGCCTCGGCGACGCGCGGACCCGGACGCGTGAAACGGTTCTCGTCGACGCCGATCGCTGTCGTCGTCCGCCGTAGCTCCGGCGCAGTCCGAAACAGCTGCTCGACCGCTTCGGGCGTGACCGCACCACGCGGATACAGCAGCAGATCCGGCGGATGCACCATCAGCGACTCGAGCGAGTACTGAGGCCAGCCGTCCACCGGCACAGCGTTCGCCGCGCCCGTGAGCGACAACAGATCGTCTGCATACGTCTTCCGGCCCGCGACGTAGAGCGGATTCGTCCAGACGGCGAAGAGCACCCGCGGCGGAGGCACGCGCGTCCTTCGCTGCGCCGCGGTCTCCGCGCGCAGCCGTCCGACCGCATCCATCCGCTCCGGCGCATCGAGCATCGCTCCCAGTCGATCGATCGCCGACGGAATCTGTTCCAGCCGGTCCGTCCGCACGACGTACAGCGGGATGTTCACCGCCGCCAGCGCCGGCGCGAGATTCGGATGGTTCCCGTTCGTCGTCGCCAGTACAACATCCGGACGACACGCCACGATCTTCTCGATGTTCGGCTGAAGACCGCCGACCTTCGGCAACGCCTTCGCCGCCGCCGGGAAGTCGGAGAAGTCATCCGTGCAGACGACCTTCTTTCCCGCGCCCGCGGCGAACACGATCTCGGTGAGATTGGGAGCGAGCGTTACCACTCGGGTGATGTGCTTCGGGAGGGCGACCGCGCGGCCGAGGTCATCGTAAGCCGTGCGTTCCGCGCTCCTGGCGCATGAGAGGACGAATGCAGAATGCAGAATGCAGAATGCAAAATGCAGAAAGAACCGGTGACCGCGTTTTCCATTCTGCATTCTGCATTCTGCATTCTGCATTTTGCTTCTCAAAAAAAAACCGCGGCTCGCGCCGCGGTCTCGAGACAGACGACAACGGAAACTACGACCCGCCCTCTTCTTCCTCGATGTCGTTCGGAATGCCGAGGCGGGCGCAGGCGGCGGCGTACATCTGCTTGGATGCGTTGATCGCGTTCTGCAGGTCCGCGATGCGGTCCTTCACCTTGGCCAGCTCTTCTTCGATCTGATCCTTCAGGTCGCTGATCTCCTGCCTCGTGACCTGAAGGGTCGTCTCGTAGAACTTGCGCTGCTGATCGGTGATGACTGGCATGCCGCCCCTTCCTCCAAACCTATGAGCGCGCGAATTATAGCTTGAAGTCGATGCGCACCGTCGTCCACGACTTCACGCGGACGCCGTCCTTCGTGCCGGGCGCGAAGATGGAGCGGCGGACGGCCTGCTGGGCGGCTTCATTCAGTCCGACCGATTTGTTGGCGCCGCTGATGATGCGCGTTTCGAGCACCTGTCCCGTCTCCGACACCAGCACATTCACCACCACGCTTCCCTCCGCGCGCTGGATGCGGGCGATCGGCGGATACGCCGCCGCCGCCTGTCGGGTGATGTGCGCCGGCGTCAGGCCCTCAGTTCCGGGCGGAACGAGATCGCCTTCACGCGCCCGTTGCGGCGGCGCGGCGCTCGCCGTCTCTTGCGGCGCCGGAGTCTCGGAAACGCTCTCGGTGGCGGGCGCCGGAGCGGGTGCCGGCGGCGGAGGTGGAGCAACTGTCTGCGTGACCGGAGCGGAGACCGGCGCCGCCTGAAGGGGCGGCTGCGATGCAGCCAGGATCGGAGCAGGGCGCGGTTGCGGAGCCGGAGCCGGAGCCGGCGGATTCTGCGCCTGGAGCGCGTTCGCCTGCTCTTCGAGTTTCGCGCGTTGGGCGGCGATGCGCTTCTGAACTTCCGCGTCGACCTGCGCCTGATCGATCGCCGGCGGCTGCGTGGCAACGGCGGCTGTGTCGGTCGGAGCGGGAACGATCGTCTGGGTTGCCGAGGAGTTGTTCGCGCTCGGCGATGCGCCGATCGGCTCAGTGGCGGCCGCAGCAACCGGAGCCTGCACCTTCGGCGCTCCGGCCGGAGCGGTCGTCGCGCCTCCGCGGCCGCGCATCATCACGAACCCACCGATGCCGATCGCGACGACAACCACCGCCGCGATCGCAAACGGCGCGGCGGATTTCTTTTTCGCGGGCGCCTCCCACGGCGGCATCGCCAGCGCGCCTGAGGCGGTAATCCGAGTTGCCGATGCCGCACGTACCGGGGCGGCCGCCGGAGGCGGTGGCGGTGGCGCAGACACCGGTGCAGGCACCGGCTCATTGACCACGGTTTGTGCCGCGGCCGGTGCGGTGCGCGGCGCCTCCTCGATCCAGATGCGATGCATGTAGATCGCGAGATCGGCGCTCGTCGGCGTCGGTTTCATGTTGTACAGGATCGAATCGATGTCGCGCGCCATCTCACCCGCGGTCTGATAGCGGGCGGATGGCTCCTTATTCAACGCCTTCAGAACGACGGCGTCGATCTCCGGCGCCACCTCGTCGTTCAGCTCCGACGGGCGCACGACGCGCGCCTCGCGCACCTGCTCGAGGATCGAGATCTCGTTGTCGCCGGTGAAGAGCTTGCGACCGCTGAGCATCTCGAACAGCACTGTCGCGAGCGCGAAGATGTCGGAGCGGCGATCGATCGGCTTGCCCCAAGCCTGCTCGGGCGACATGTACTGCAACTTCCCTTTGAGCGCGCCGGCTTGCGTGTGCGATGCCTTCGATGCCGCCTTCGCGATGCCGAAGTCGCACAGCTTGATGTCGCCTTCATGCGAGATCAGCACGTTCTGCGGCGAGACATCGCGATGGACGAGGCTCATGTCCTTGTCCTCGAAGTCGCGACGGCGATGTGCGTAGTCGAGCGCCGCGGCGACCTTCGAGGCGATGAACAGCGACAGCTCGACGCCCAGCGGCTGATCGCGATCGACCCCTCGCTTCAGGATCGTCTTGAGATCGTGGCCCTCGACGTACTCCATCGCGATGAAGTACGTCCCCTGCGTCTTGCCGAGGTCGTAGATGTGAATGATGTTGTTGTGATTGAGCTGCGCCGCGAGCTTCGCTTCATCGATGAACATTTCGATGAAGTCCTGATTGTCGGAGAGATGCGGCAGGATCTTCTTGATCGCCACGATCTTCTGGAACCCCTCCACCCCGCGCATGCGCGCCTTCCACACCTCCGCCATGCCGCCGGTCGCGATCCTGTCCAGCAGCACGTACTGGCCGTACTTGATGCCGTCCGTCGGCTCCTCTTCTTCCTTTTCTTCCTTCACCACGGGAGCCGGCGCCATGAGCGGTTGTGACAGCAGCACCTTCTCCGTCATCTGAGGCGTCGCTGTAGCGGGTGGGGCGCCGGCGCCCTCGGCGGCGCTCGGCTCCGCAGACGTCATCGGCGGCGCCGTCTTCAGCCTCGGCTTCCTCTCCAGCCCCGACAAGGTGTCCTGCACGAGTTTGTTGAGCTCCGCGGTCCCGCTCTGCGTCTTAGGCTTCGACTCCGACGCGGGAATCGTCGTCTTCGGAATCGGCATCGTTCCGGGCGCGGTCGGTCCCGCGTGCGGATCCTTCTTGCGACGCATGATTCCGCTCAGAGTCTGGTCGAGCAGCATGTCGACGTCATCGGTAGGTTTCATCGGTTTCCTGGCTGACGGCTGTTTCTCGTCCTCGAGAAGCTCGCCGAAGATGTCATTCGAAGTGAGTGGTGGCAGCCGGTCGCCGAGCATCTCCTTGATTTTTCCGAGGAACTCGGTTTCCGAGTAAGGCTTGGCCAGAATGTCGGAGGCACCGATCTTCTGGGCGTCCTGCTTGGGGCTACTGCCCGCGTAGCCGGAGACCGTGAGCAGAATCGGCGTCGCCTCGAGAGGCTTGCGCTCGCGAATGGCGCGGATGAGATCGGCCGTGCTGATCTTCGGGACGACGGACGAGAGCACGATGAGTCTCGGTTGCTGGGTGTCGAGTGCGCGAATCGCCTCCTCGCCATCTCGTGCGAATGCGGGGGTGAACGGCTGCCCGGAGAGAGCCTGCTTCACGCGGTCGGTGTAACGCGGCTCGTACTCGACAACGAGAATGTTTTCAGGCATGTACGTGTGGAGACCCGGATTTGCGGAAATTGTCCCACAGCGCACAATAAATTAGAAGAAAGCTCTCAGCTCTCAGCTCTCAGCTCTTCGGGATCTCTGGCCAACGGGACCCAAGAGCCAAGAGCCAAGAGCTAAGAGCTAAGAGCCCGGCGACAGGTCGTTGGGCCTCCGCTTGCATTTAGCAAAATCGTTTTGCATACTACGCCGGCACCTCGTGCGACGATCGTGACAGGCTTCCTGCCGGGCGTATGAGAGCGAGACTCTCCGCCCGAAATCGTCGAATCCCGGGTTCGCAATTGACCGTGGTCAGAGTTTTTTGAGGTCGGATGACACCAGACAACCGCATCCCGCGTAAGCGCAGGCGGCGAAGACGCCGTGGCGCCCAGGCGGCCGCTGCCGTGCAGCCCTCCGGCGCGCCCAACGGCAATTCGCCCGATATGCCCGAACAGTCGCCTGGAAACGAAGCACACCCGCAGCCGGGCGATCGCCCGATGGGACGACGCCGTCGTCGCTCGCGTCATCGCGGCCGAAACCGCGATGGGCAGCCGAGGATAGAGGGGAGCGCTCCGCCGATCGACATTCCCGTCGGCGAGCTCGCTCCCACGTCCGGCGTTCTGTTCATCAAGAGCAACGGCGCCGGCATCCTCGTGAAGCCGGAGAACAACTACGTGCCGCAGCCCGGCGACTCGACCGTGCCACGCAGCATGATCGAACGCCTTCACCTCCAGGGAGGCCTGCTCCTCGCCGGAAGCGCCCGACGCACAGGCACCGGTCTCGAGCTCGTCGGTCTCGAATCCGTCGAAGGCATGGCTCTCGAGGAGTACCGCGAGGCGCGGCGTCCGTTCTCCGAGCTGATCTCCATCGACCCGAACGTGATGTTCAAGCTGGAGACGGAGCCGGAGCGCCTGACGACGCGCGTGCTCGATCTCCTCGCTCCGCTCGGCATGGGCCAGCGCTGTCTCATCGTCGCACCGCCGAAAGCGGGAAAGACGACGCTGCTGAAAGACATCGCGCACGGCATCAACATGAATCACCCCGACGTGATCGTCATGGTCCTGCTCGTCGACGAGCGGCCCGAAGAGGTCACGGACTTCCGCCGCTCCGTCGAGAAGGGCGAAGTGATCGCCTCGAGCTCAGACGAGACCGCCGAGAATCACATCCAGATCGCGGAGGTCGTGCTGGAGCGGGCCCGCCGCCTCGTGGAGATGAAGAAGCACGTGGTCATCCTCTGCGACTCCATCACGCGCATGTCGCGCGCCTACAACAACGAGCAGCGCGGCAGCGGCAAGATCCTGTCGGGCGGCATCGACGCACGCACGATGGAGAAGCCGCGGCGCTTCTTCGGCGCGGCGCGCAATGCCGAAGACTGGGGCTCACTCACGATCGTCGCCACGGCGCTCGTGGATACCGGCTCGCGCATGGATGAGGTCATCTTCCAGGAGTTCAAGGGAACCGGAAACACCGAGATCGTTCTCGATCGCGGCCTGTTCGAGCGCCGCATCTTCCCGGCCATGAACATCGCCCAGACCGGCACGCGCAAAGAGGAGAAGCTCCTGCCGCCGAGCGTGCTGCCGAAGATCCATACGCTGCGGCGTGCTCTGGCCGGAACGGATCCGATGACGGCGATGAAGATGCTCCTCGAGCGCCTGCAGAAGTTCCCGTCGAATGAGGCGTTCCTGAAGAGCTTTTGAGCGGCTGGTGACCGGTTGCTGGTGACTGGCGCTCCGTCTCTGGCCGGTCACCAGGCACGATTCACCATTTTTACGGCCGCTTCACTTTACGCAAGCTTCAACCTGTACTACCTTACCCGCGCAATCGCAAACGAAACACCACTCCGCTCAGCAAGCAATCCAGGAGGCAATATGTCGGCTTTCCAACGTCGAATCTCCGTGTTCGCACGGGCATTCATTGTCGCGCTCTGCGCGACGGCGCTCATCGCGCCGTTCGCGATGGCGCAGGTCACGACCGGCACCATCACGGGCGTCATCGTCGCTGCTGACGGCAGCGCACTGCCCGGTGTCACCGTCGAAGCCGTGCACGTTCCGACCGGAACGCGTTACGACGGCGTCACCGGCGCGAACGGCCGCTTCACCATCCCGAACGTCCGCGTCGGCGGACCGTACCGGGTCACCGCAACGCTGGAAGGCTTCAAGCCGACGCAGGTTGCCGATGCCGACGTTCCGCTCGGCGAGGCGGCGGAGATTCCGCTGACGATGCAACTGGCGGCAGTCGCCGAGGCCATCACGGTCACGGCGAGCGCGGACGATGTGATCAATCCGAGCCACACCGGCTCGACCTCCGCGGTCTCGCAAGAGCAGATCGAAACGCTGCCGACGGTCAACCGGCAGCTTCAGGACTTCGCTCGCCTGAATCCGTACGTGAATACCAGCCTGACCGGCCAGGGAGATTTCATGTTCGTGGCCGGACGCAACAACCGCTACAACACGATCCAGATCGACGGCGCGGTCAACAACGACCTGTTCGGCATTCCCGCCTCGGGTACTCCCGGTGGCCAGTCGGGCACGCAGCCGATCTCACTCGACGCCATCCAGTCGCTGCAGATCGTCATCTCGCCGTACGACGTGCGCCAGAGCGGCTTCACCGGCGGCGGCGTCAACGCCGTCACCCGCTCGGGAACGAACGACCTGCATGGCTCGCTCTTCGGAACGAAGCGCGACGCATCGTTCATCGGGAAAGACCAGGCCGACAACAAAGCCGGCGACTTCGATCAGACCCAGTACGGCGGCCGCATCGGCGGCCCGATCATGCGCGACCGTCTGTTCTACTTCGTGAGCGGTGAGGTCAACCGCCGCGACGAGCCGCAGGGGACGTCAGCCGACGGATCGACGACTACCGTGTACACGGGGACGCCGAGTGCGGCGGATCTGGCCGCCTATCTGAAGAGCACGTACAACTTCGATCCGGGCCCGCTCGGGGACCTGGCCTTCAACACGAAGAGCAACCTCTTCTTCGGCCGCCTCGACGCAAACATCGGTTCCCAGCACAACCTGACGCTGCGACACAACTTCGTCGACGCGACCAATGACAATACGCCGTCGAGCGCGAGCCGCAGCAGGACGCGCTTCTACTACCCGACGAACATCTACCGCTTCCCCAGCAAGACCAACTCCACCGTGGCGCAGTTGAACAGCGTCTTCACGGGCAACGCGTACAACGAAGGGCGCGTGAACTTCACCACCATCCGCGAGCATCGCGAGACGCCGGTCCTTTTCCCGCAGGTCGAAATCGGCGGCGGGGTGCGTGCGGAGAGGAACGGAGTAATCCAGTTCGGGACCGAACGCTTCTCGGGCGCGAACGCGCTCGATCAGGACATCTTCGAGTTCACCGACGACTTCACCTGGATCTTCGGCGCGCACAACCTCGTGCTCGGCACGCATAACGAGATCTTCAAGTTCGCCAATACGTTCATCGCCGACTACTACGGCTATTACCACTTCGTCGACTTCGATGCGTTCAAGGCCGGTACGCCGGACATCTACCGCATCGGCTTCGCGACGGGCGACGATCCGAAGCGGCCGACGGCATTCAAGGCCGGCCAGTTCAGCCTCTACGCGAGCGACCAGTGGCACCTGCCGCACTCGGTGACCCTGACCTTCGGACTGCGGGCCGACAAGCCGCACTTCTACCAGGATCCGACGTTCAACCCGCTCGTCCAGACCGAGATCGGTTACTCGACGGCGGCCATCCCCGACGAGAAGATCACCTGGGAGCCGCGCTTCGGCTTCAACTGGGACATCGGCGGCGCCGGCAAGCAGCAGCTCCGCGGTGGTATCGGCGTCTTCCAGGGCCGCACGCCGTTCGTGTGGATCTCCAACAACTACGGCAACACCGGAGTCGAGCAGATCGCTCTCGGCTGCGTAACGCCGGGCTGCACTCCTCCGCAGTTCAATCCCGACGCGAATGCACAACCGCGCAACCTCGGCTCGGGTGCGGTGCCCTCGGTGGCCATGGCCGATCCGGACTTCCAGTTCCCGCGCATCATGCGCTCGACGCTCGGTTATGACCGCGAGTTGTTCTGGGGAATCCGGGGAACGGCAGAGGTCCTTTACTCGAAGACGTTGAAAGACGCGTTCTTCTACAACGTGAACAAGAAGCCGACCGGCACGAACCCCATCGACGGACGTCCGCAGTACTCGAATGTCAGCACCAAGCTCGGCGACGCCATCCTGCTCTCCAACTCGGATGAAGGTCACGACCTGACCGAGTCGCTGCAGTTGTTCAAGACGTTCGGAAAGCTGAACCTCTCGGCCAACTACGCGCACCAGAAGGCCGAGTCGGTGGCCGACTCGCAGTCGAGCACGGCCGGATCGAGCTTCGGCAACATGTTCACGACCGGCGACATCTTCCAGCAGGTGGTCACGACCTCCGCGTTCCAGGTCGAGCACCGCATGACCGCTTCGGCGTCGTACAACTTCGCCACCGGCCCACTGACGCACGGCGTGGGATTGTTCTGGGTGGCGCAGTCCGGCCAGCCGTACTCGCTGACGATGGCCGGCGATCCGAACCGCGATGGCAACTCGAACAACGATCTGCTCCACGTGCCCGCGGATTACATCCTCTGCCCGAGCAACGCCACGACGCCCACCGCGACGTCTCCGTGCGGCGCAGGACGCACGCAGCTCGCGGATCAGGACGCGCTGCGGAAGTTCCTGCAGTCCGTCGGTGTCGACCCGAACAAGGCAGGCTTCATCGAGCGCAACGAGATCAACCAGCCGTGGACGCGCCGTCTCGATCTCCACTACGAGCTCGGACTCCCGCAGATCCTCGGCACTCGCGTTCAGCTCGAGGCGGACATCCTCAACCTCCTGAACATGTTCAGCAAGGACTACGGCCAGCAGCGCTTCGTCAACTTCCAGGTGTACCAGGTCGCCGCGCAAGTCGGGACCGATCCGACCAGCGGCAAGCCGGTGCTGCGCGAAGCGGCAGGTGGACGGTTCACGCCGGGCACTCAGTACTCGCAGGCCAACATCGCCTCGCGCTGGCAGGGACGCCTCGGATTGCGCATCAACTTCTAAACGTCACGCGTTTGCAGTAAAACGAGGGCCGGCCGCAAGCCGGCCCTTTTCATTGCTCACGAGAAAACTCGCACTCGCACTCGCCGTTACGTGACCACGGAACCCACCACGTCGTACGGATGGGCGTCAGTGATCTCGACGCGCGCGAACGCGGGGAGATCGCGCGGCAGAAGGTCGATGCCGTCGTTGATCAGAAGGCGGCCGTCGATCTCCGGCGCCTGACCGATGAGACGCCCCTCCAGAAGATGTTCGGTCTCATCGCACGCACCGGTGATGATCGCGTCGAACGTCCGGCCGATCTTCGCCTCATTGCGCGCGGCCGAGATCTTCTGCTGCAGCTCCATCAGCTTCGCGCGGCGGCGCTCCGCCGTCTTGCGCGTCGGGATGTCGGCCATCTTCGACGCCGGCGTGAACTCTTCAGGCGAGTAGACGAACGCGCCCATCTGATCGAACTGCGCCCACTCGGTGAACTCGTACAGCTCGCCGAAATCCTTCGCCGTCTCGCCAGGGTGTCCG
>Ga0210377_10000566_pt1 | contig 35462 bp, 33 predicted proteins | sample PLM4_65_b1redo_FD_155480 | JGI IMG/M metagenome (GOLD analysis project Ga0210377, IMG submission 155480) | Groundwater sediment microbial communities from an aquifer in East River, Colorado, USA - PLM4_65_b1 redo | ecosystem: Environmental > Terrestrial > Soil > Riparian zone | place: USA: East... | reverse complement strand
CCTGTTGTTCAGTGACCTCAAATCGCTTTCTTGGCATTTCCCTATTATATGGCTTTGGTTTCCTTTCTCAATTAGATACCAGTGCAAGGCCGTGGTCATATGTATCGAAGTTCTTGTCCCTTGAGTGTCTTTGCCGGGCAAAAGAGCTCAACGCCACCCCGAAGGTATACCTCGTTGTAGCGATTTGTGAATTATATCACTTATGCCCCCAAGGGGACTCGAACCCCTGTTTTGGCCTTGAGAGGGCCACGTCCTGGGCCACTAGACGATGGGGGCATTTATGCAGGGAAAATTGTACCGCATCAGCCATGAGTGTCAATAAGTCGACTCCCCTCAACATAGAATCTAGTCGACTTAAGACAAGTCGTCGCCCGTGAATGCCTGGCAGGTTTGTGGTACACTGATAAGTGTTATTTACTGCAACCTGAGATATCACGCTGAGAGTGTGCTGTGAACGAGCAACAACCGAATAACCCCAATATGATTAACTGGTCACGCGTTCTGCTGGTCGTGTTGGTGATTGGCGCGTTAATCCTTGGCCTGACTTTTGCCAGCAGCCAGTTTGTAGCGCGGGGCGAAGATGTCAGCCTTTCACAAATTGCCGATGAAATCAACAGCGGCAAGATCACCAAAGTTGTTGTCAGCGGCGACGAGGTGGTGGCGGAAGTGGGCGAGGGCCAGTTCCTGCACTCTCGCAAAGAAAATGGCACCAGCATTTACGAGACGCTGAACTTGTTGGGCGTGGATCAGGCGGCCCTGAGCAAAGTGGCGATCACCATCTCAGGCACGAACACGCTGGCCCTGATTGGCAACATTTTCCTGACGGTGGTCCTGCCGTTATTAGTGATTGGCTGGTTCGCCACGCGTCTGATGAGTTCGATGCGAAGCGGACAGGATCAGGCGCTGGGATTCGGGCGTAGCCGGGCCAAGACAGTGGCGATTGATCGCCCTATGGTCACCTTTGAAGATGTGGCAGGTGTCGAAGAATCCAAACAGGAACTACGCGAGATCGTTGAGTTTCTGCGCGACCCGGAAAAATTCATCCGGCTTGGAGCGCGCGTCCCTAAAGGTGTCCTGATGATCGGCCCACCAGGGACTGGCAAGACATTGCTGGCCCGCGCAGTGGCTGGCGAGGCGGGCGTCCCGTTTATGAGCATTTCCGGCTCAGAATTTGTCGAGATGTTTGTCGGGGTGGGCGCCAGCCGCGTCCGCGACCTGTTCGACAAAGCCAAGCAGGTCTCGCCGTGTATCGTGTTCATCGATGAAATTGACGCGGTGGGGCGGATGCGCGGCACGGGGCTGGGCGGCGGCCACGACGAGCGCGAGCAAACGCTGAACCAGATATTGGTGGAGATGGATGGTTTTGACAACGACACCAACATTATCATCATTGCCGCCACCAACCGCGCCGACGTGCTCGACCCGGCCCTGTTGCGGCCCGGTCGGTTTGACCGCAAAGTGTATATCACCCGGCCTGACATGATGGGCCGTGAGCAAATCCTCAAAGTTCATGCGCGTGGCAAGCCTCTTCTGGAAGACGTGAATCTGGAAGTGATGGCGAAGCTGACGCCCGGTTTTTCTGGCGCGGACATTGAAAACTTGTTCAACGAAGCCGCGATACTGGCCGCCCAGCGTGACAAAACCGGGATCGGGATGAGCGAGCTTCAGGACGCGATGGAGAAGCTGGTTGCCGGGCCGGAGCGCCGTTCGCATATCGTGACGCCAGAAGAAAAAGAAGTGGTGGCGTATCACGAGGCGGGCCATGCAGTGGTCATGTACCATCTCGAACACAGTGACCCGGTTCACAAGATCACCATCATCCCGCGCGGCGCGGCGGGCGGTTTTACCATGTCTCTGCCAGAAAGCGCCGACAGCGGGTTGATCAGCCGCGAACAGCTTGAGGACATGATCACCGGGCTGTTGGGCGGGCGCGCCGCCGAGGAACTGACCTTCCAGCGGATCACCACCGGAGCCAGCAATGATCTGGAGCGGGCGACGGCCATCGCGCGGGCAATGGTCACGCGCTACGGAATGAGCGAACGGTTAGGGCTCCGCGTGTATGGCGAAGACTCAGGCACAGTGTTTCTGGGGAGATCGCTGGGCGAACAGCGCAATTACAGCGAGGAAGCCGCGCGAAACATTGACTCTGAGGTCAGCAATATCCTTGCAGTGGGTTATGAACGCGCGCGAACGATCCTGACCGATCATCGTGACAAGATGCTGGCTCTGGCGCGCGCGCTGTTGGAAATCGAGACGGTGGATCGCCAACAATTTGAAGCCCTGATGAGCGCGGCTTGATCCTGCCGCCCGGCGCGTTTGACAATTAAACCCTTCGCTGGCACGATTAACACAGATTGGCTAATTGATCTTGCCCATGCCTGTGTCTTTGGCGATCAGGCATGGCGCCATCTGATCTCATAGACAGGCGGCTGGGGCTTCTGGCCCGGCAGCTTGTTTTCATCCTATGGGCGCGCCGCATGAAAGCCTCTCCTCGTCTTCTTTGTGAAACAAACGCGGGCAAAGTTCTGGCAGCCAGCAGCGCACAGGGCGCGTCAGGTGAATATGCATGGCCAATAAAGCGAAGCTGATCAATCACAAAAGGGTTGAGCGGGCCAATCAGGAAGCCTTCGCGCGATTTCAAGCCGCCCGCCCGGTGTTGAAGGCTGTTGGCGCGGCCCACGCCGTCATACCCGGCATGCGGGATCGGATGCTGCTCCACGCCGGGCCGCCGATTCAATGGGAAGCGATGTGCGGCCCCATGCAGGGGGCGGTCATTGGCGCCATTTTGTATGAAGGCTGGGCTGACACGCCCGACAACGCCCGCGCGCTGGCCGCCAGCGGGGAAATCGCTTTCGATCCATGCCATCACCATCAAACCGTTGGGCCGATGGCGGGGCTGGTCAGCCCGTCCATGATGGTATGGATTATCGAGAACGCTGAATACGGCAATCTGTCCTTTGGCACGCTGAATGAAGGGATCGGGAAAGCGCTGCGATTCGGCTCGTATGAGCCAGCCGTTCTTGAACGGCTGAAATGGATGCAAGCTGTGCTTGGCCCGGCGATGGGCCGCGCCTTGGAAGTGACCGGCGAGATCGAGCTGAAGCCGCTGATTGCGCAGGCCCTCCACATGGGCGATGAGTGCCACAATCGCAATGTCGCTGCCACCACCTTGCTGTTCAAACGGCTCGCCCCGGCCCTGCTCAGAACATCGACGCCGCCCGGCGATGCGGCTGACGCGCTTGATTTTATTGCCAAAACAGATCACTCGTTTGTGAATATCTCGATGGCGGCCTGCAAAGCCATGCTTGATGCCGCGCACGGTGTGGCGGGCAGCAGCATGGTCACAGTGATGGCCCGCAACGGAGTTGAGTTTGGAATCCGCCTGAGTGGCACGGGAGATGAATGGTTCACCGCGCCCGCCCCGGAAGTTGTCGGGTTGTATTTCTCTGGATACACCGCCGTTGATGCAGCCCGGGATATGGGCGATAGCGCCATCACCGAGACGGCGGGCATCGGCGGGTTTGCGATGGGAACCGCCCCGGCGATTGTCCAGTTTATCGGCGGAACGCCCGAAACAGCCATCGCTTACACCCGCGAGATGGAACACATCACGCTGGGCAGCAGCGACATCTTTACGCTCCCGCCGCTGGGCTTTATCGGTTCGCCGTCAGGCATTGACGCCCGCAAGGTGGTTGAGACAGGCATTCAGCCGGTGATCAACACAGGCATCGCGCATCGGGACGCGGGGGTAGGGCAGGTCGGGGCGGGCATCACCCGCGCGCCGATGGCCTGTTTTGTTCAGGCGGTGGAGAGCTTGGCGAAAAAATAAAGGCTCAAGCTGGGCCGGTTGCCCGTGTTGCTGATTAGACGGCTTCAACAAAATAGCTACAATGGATGAGAGATTGGCGCAAAGCTGACCCACAGGCTTATATTAAATGTCCTCGTGACTGCCTGTGGGCATTTCTTGTCGAAGCAAATTGAGAAGTCGCGGGATCGAAACCAACTATTTGGAGAGGAGCGTCTCTCTATGAAGCCTCCGGCATTTGAATATGTCGCCCCGGTGTCGCTGAATGAAGCCCTTAGCCTGCTGGCAGCGCATGGTCCGCAGGCTAAGGTTCTGGCGGGCGGGCAAAGCCTGATCCCGATCATGAATTTTCGGCTGGCGTCGCCTGATATGCTGGTTGATCTTAACCTCGTGCGCGAATTGAGCTACATTCGTCACGAGGGTGACGCCCTCCACATCGGGGCGATGACCCGCCAGCGCGCCATTGAGCGCGAACCGTTGGTCTCGGATCACGCGCCCCTGCTTTACGAAGCCATGCCCGAAATTGCCCACCCTCAGATTCGCAATCGCGGCACGATAGGCGGCAGCCTTGTCCATGCCGACCCTGCCGCTGAACTGCCCGCGATCATGGTCGCGTTGGAAGCGACTTTCACGCTTCGCAGCCAGCAGGCGGAACGCGCGGTTAGCGCACTAGATTTTTTTCAGGGCATATTCACAGTGGATATTCAACCCGGCGAACTGCTCACCGACATCAGCGTCCCTGTCAAGAAACCCAACACCGGGCACGCCTTTATTGAGATCGCCCGGCGGCATGGCGATTACGCCATGATGGGCGTCGCCGCCTGTGTGGAAATTGAGGCAGGCGTGGTTCGTTCGGCGCGGCTGGTCTTTTTGAACGCAGGCGACAGACCGATGGTCGCGGCGCGGGCGGCGGCGGGCATGGCGGGGCAGCCGCCTGACGGCGCGCTGTGGACAATGGCCGCCGAGACAGCCGCAGAGGAAATCGAGCCGATAGGCAACTTGCACGCCTCGCCAGAATACCAACGCCATCTGGCAAAAGTGTTGACTGTCAGAGCCTTGAGCATGGCGTCAAGCCGGGTTGGCTTTGCGGGATCATTATAGGGAGCGATGAGCATGGCGGCATCTTTGCATTCCATCACGCTGACGGTCAATGGCGTCAGCTACACCCGCGAAGTTGAGGCGCGCTTGCTGTTAAGTGATTTCTTGCGCCACACCCTCGACCTGACCGGGACGCATGTCGGCTGCGAGCATGGCGTGTGCGGCGCTTGCACCATCCTTGTTGAAGGCCAGCCTGTCCGATCCTGTTTGATGCTGGCAATTCAGGCTAATGGATGTGAAGTCACGACCGTTGAAGGGTTGAGCAGCCATGCCGATCATATGACTCCGTTGCAAGACGCATTCTGGGAAGCGCACGGGCTTCAATGCGGCTTTTGCACGCCGGGAATCCTGATGACGCTGACCGCGTATCTGAAAGAAAATCCCAGCCCGGACGAGCATGATGTCCGCGAAGCCCTTTCAGGCAACCTTTGTCGTTGCACGGGCTATCAAAATATCGTCAAAGCCGCGCTGTTGGCCGCCGAAAAACAAGGATAAACGAGCGGATTCGTTCGGCTGTTTGGCTGCCAACCCCATAACAATTCAGAGAGGATAACCGATGAAAATCTACGATCTGTCTCAACCGCTGAATCAGGACACCCCGTTCTGGCCGTTTTACCCGCCCTTCGAGGTCAAATATATCAAGCGCAAATCAGAGCATGGCGTCAACGCCCAGTACATCATGTCCAGCAATCATATGGGGACGCATATGGACGCGCCGCGCCATTTCGTCACGGCGGGCAAGACTATTGACCAGCTTCCTCTCGAATGGCTGTGGGGCGAGGGCGTGATCGTTGACCTGAGCGATATGCTCGACGAGTTGGGCGTTTTTGGCCCTGAGGACATCGAGAAGCGCGTGGAAGTGCGCGAAGGCGACATTCTATTTATCTATACCGGATGGAGCAAGCACTCCGAGTTTGGGTCAGAACCGGATGAGGAAAAATACATCCAGCGTCATCCCGGCCCGCATCACAGCATTGTCCCTTGGCTGCTCAAAAAGAAGATTCACCTGTGGGGCGTGGATATGGTGTCCACCGACCACCCGATGAATCTGCCGATTGGACGTTTTCTGGGCAAAGGCGGGTTGGAACACTGGGCGAAGGTGCGCGCCAAAACCGAAGCGAAGTTTGGCGGGGCGGCCAAAGTCAACGAATTATTCCCGGAAGAAGCCTATCAACTAACCCATAACGCTTTGTTCCCCGCCGACTGCTTCCATGTCGAGAACATGGGCGGGCAGATGGGCGACCCGGCTTTGCACAACCGCCGGATCACGCTGGGGGCGTTCCCATGGTTGTTCAAGGGCGGCGAAGCGGCGTTCTGCCGCGCGGTGGCGTGGACAGATTGAACCACCAGTGTTTGAAAATTGTCTAAGAGTAAACACGGCCATAGTTGATGAGAGGCTATTATGGGCAAAGTGGTGGAAACGCAATTAATAGAAGAAGTGCGCTTAATGAACGCGAGACTCGCTAAGATAGAAGAGACATTAAGCGCCATTCAGCAAGAGTTAAGCCGACCCAGACGCCTATCAGCAGCAGAGTATTCAGCGATAGATGTTAGGCTGGCTGAGGTCGCCAACAAGTTTGCGGCTGATTATTCCTTGTCTAACGAGTTAACTGTCTTCACTACCGATGGGGCAGATGAATTCTATGAAGCGGGGTGAGGTCTGGATTGTCAATCTTGATCCAACAATAGGTTCGGAGATCAAAAAAGCGCGCCCCTGTGTCATCATCAGTCGTGATGGCCTCGGCAAGTTCCCGATCCGAGTTGTTATTCCAATCACTGAATGGAAAGATCATTATGCTGAAATGGAATGAATAGCTCGGCTGGAGCCAACCACTGAAAATGGGCTAACAAAAATTTCGGGGGCAGACGCGCTTCAGATCAGGGCTGTCTCCCACCAACGATTTATTCGATGGGTTGGAACGCTCTCGGCTGTGGAGTTAGAGACTGTTCTCAAAGCCTTGTCTATCACAGTTGGGATGCCATTTTCATGGCAATAAGGAATGGTCTATGACCACACGGCAATTCGGGCAGCGCATCAAGCGCAACGAAGACCCCAAACTTCTGATGGGCAAAGCCCTGTTCACCGATGACGTTCATCTGCCGGGGATGCTTCATGCGGCGTTTGTGCGCAGCCCGTATGCCCACGCCCGCTTGACCGGGATCGACAAGTCGAAGGCGCTTCAGCGTGAGGGCGTTGTCGCCATCTACACTGCCGAAGACCTCGGCGACTATTGGCGGCGTGGCCCGTTGCTGGTGTCGCCGCCGCCGATTGCCCGGCTCAAGTTCAACGAGCGCACGCAGCCTATTCTGGCCAAAGACAAAGTGCGATTTGTGGGCGAGCCGGTGGCGGTAGTCATCGCTGAAAGCCGTTATATCGCTGAAGACGCGGTCGGCGATGTGATTGTGAATTACGATCCCTTGCCTGTCGTGGTCGATCTGGAAGCGGCTGTGAAGCCAGCATCGCCGCGGGTTCACGATGACATTGAGGGCAACATCGCCGCGCACGTTATCCAGAGTCGGGGTGACTATGACGAAGCCGCCCGCAAAGCGCACACGATCATCCGGCGACGCTTCAAGTATGATCACGGCATCGCGGCGGCGATGGAGAATCGCGGCGTGGTCGCCGATTGGGACGAACGCGCCGGAAAGCTGACCATATGGGACACCACGCAAGCGCCCGTTGTGATTCGCAACGGGCTGGCAGGGATGCTGGGATTGTCCGAGCATCAGGTGCGGGTCATCGCGCCGTTCGTTGGCGGCGGGTTTGGCCCCAAGATCATGATGTTTTATCAAGAAGAAATGCTCATCCCCTGGGCGGCGATGCAGCTCAAGCGCCCGGTGAAATGGATCGAGGATCGCGCTGAGAATTTTGTCGCCACTTCGCATGAGCGCTCGCAGATTCACGACGCGGAGATCGCGCTCGCCAAAGACGGCACGATTCTGGGCGTCAAGGACGTCTTTTTGCACGACAGCGGCGCCTATGATCCTTATGGGTTGACCGTCCCTATCAACAGCCAATGCACGCTGCTTGGCCCGTATAACATTCGCAACTACAGCAGCGAGTTCACCGCCGTCTTCACCAATACCACTATCGTCACGCCGTATCGGGGGGCGGGGCGGCAGCATGGCGTGTTTGTGATCGAGCGCCTGCTCGATCTGGCGGCGAAAGAACTGGGGATGAGTCTGGTGGACATCCGTCAGAAGAACTTCCTGCCGCCCGAAGCCTTCCCGCACGACAATAACATCATCTATCAGGACTTCGCCCCGCTGGTTTACGACAGCGGCAACTACGCGCCGATGTTCCAAAAAGCGGTGGACATGATTGGCTATCATGACTTTATCGCCAACGAACAGCCGCGCTTGCAGGCGGAAGGCAAGCATGTCGGGATCGGCATTGTGGTGTATGTGGAAGGCACGGGCATCGGCCCGTATGAAGGAGCGCGGGTGCAGGTGCAGGCCAGCGGCAAAGTCAGCGTGGCGACGGGGGTCGGAACGCAGGGGCAGGGCCACTTCACCAGCTTTGCCCAGATTGTCGCCGACCAGCTTGGCGTGGCAGTGAGCGACGTGGAGATTGTCACTGGCGACACCGACCAATTTCACTGGGGAACGGGCACGTTCGCCAGCCGGGGCGCGACGGTGGCCGGCAATGCCATCCATGCCGCCGCCAAACGCGTCCGCGAGAAAGTCCTCAAACTGGCCCGTGACATTCTGGAAGTTCCCGAAGAAGATTTGGAGCTTGCTGATGGCTGTGTCCGCGAAAAGGCAGCGCCATCACATGGTATCAAACTGTCTGAGTTAGCGGTCAAAGCCAACCCGATGCGCGGCGCAGTCGAACCGGGAACAGAGCCGGGGCTGGAAGCCACCGATTACTTTGGGCCGCGCACCGGCGGGACAGCCAGCGGCGCGCACGCTATGATTGTTGAGGTTGATCCTGAAACGATGATGGTCGAGGTCAAGCGCTACGTGGTCGTCCATGACTGCGGGCATGTCATCAACCCGATGATCCTCGAAGGGCAGGTCCATGGCGGGGTGGCGCAGGGCATCGGCAACGCCTTTTTTGAGCAGATCATCTACGATTCTGAAGGCCAGCTTTTGAACGCTTCGTTCATGGACTACTTGCTGCCCACCGCGCTGGATGTTCCCAATGTGGAAGTGGGCCACGAGGAGACGCCCTCGCCGCTCAACCCGCTGGGCATCAAAGGCGCGGGCGAAGCCGGGGCGATCCCGGTGGGGCCGCTGTACGCGCAGGCCATCGAAAACGCGCTTCAGATGCCGGGTTTCGAGATTTTGGAAATCCCCTTAAGCCCTAACCGCCTGTGGGAACTGGCGCAACAGGCTATGACGACAAAGTAGCCTTTTTATCCGCATCGTGGGAAATAACCCGCTTTTCATGCCCATCTCGCGCCTCGCGCCGCTGATTGCCCGGCGCGAGGTTTCGCCGCGCGATCTGGTTGAGGCGTTTTTAGCCCAGATTGACGCCCTCAACCCGACGCTCAACGCTTTTCTCTCGATCCGGGCTGACGAGGCCCGCCGCGAAGCGCAGGCCGCCGAGCAAGCCGTCATCGACGGGGTGGCGCTGGGGCCGCTGCACGGAATCCCGATTGCCATCAAAGACAATATCGACGTGGCGGGCGAGATCACGACCGCGGGCAGCCCGACCCTGCGCGATAACCGCGCCAGTGCTGACGCGGCAGTTGTCGCGAGTCTTCGCGCCGCCGGGGCGATCATCATCGGCAAGACCAACCTTCACGAGTTCGCGCAGGGCGCGACGACCATCAATCCGCATTTTGGCCCAACCCGCAACCCGTGGGACACAAGCCTGAGTCCGGGCGGGTCAAGCGGTGGGTCGGCGGCGGCGGTGAGCGCCGGGATGTGCGCAGCGGCTGTCGGGACGGACACAGGCGGCTCGGTGCGGCTGCCAGCGGCGCTGTGCAACCTGACAGGCGTGCGGCCTGCGGCGGGCAGCGTTTCGATGGCGGGGATTATCCCGGTCAGCGAAACGCTGGATACGGTTGGCCCGCTGGCCCACACAGCGCGCGATTGCTGGATTGTTCTCAACGTACTGGGCGTCGCCAGTTCCCCGCCTGAACAGCCGACTTTATCGTTGAGCAAACTGCGGATGGTTGTGCCGCGTGATGATTATTTCTGGTCGGTGGTTGACGGCGAAATTGCCGGCGTGTTTGAGCAGGCTCTCCGCCATCTGGCGGGGCGCGGCGCGCAGATAGTGGATATTGCCCTGCCGCGTGTGGCGGACGCTAGCCGCGCCGCCGGGGTGATCAGCGTTTGCGAGTCGGTCGTTTATCACCGCCAGCGTTTGAATGAAACGCCCGAAGTTTTTGGCGACGATGTTCGCCGCCTGCTGGAGCGCGGCCTGCGACACACGGAAGATGAAATCGCCAGCGCGCATCGGGTGGGGCGCGAATGGCAGTCTGATCTTTCAGACGTTCTGGAAAAGGCGGATGTGATTGCCTTGCCGACGACGCCCGTGTTTGGCCCATTGATTGACGCGCCCGACCCCGACATCGTCAAGAAGCTGTTGCGCTTCACCTTCCCCTTTAGCCTCGGCGGATTGCCGTCGCTGTCGATGCCGTGCGGGTTTAGCCAGAGCAATCTGCCAATCGGGATGCAGCTTATCGGCAGAGACGCGGAAACGCTTTTGGGGGCGGCGCTGGCCTATCAGGCCACAACGGCATGGACAGAAATGCGTCCGGGCGGATAAACAAAGCGCATGTTGGCGGAAAAGCCAGAATCAAACGGGCCGATCCATTTGGATCGGCCCGGCCTGTTTGTCGTGCGGCGAATCAGGGCAGCTTACTTGACTTGAACGACCGCGCCCTCAGCTTCGAGGCGGGCCTTCGCGTCGGCGGCGGCTTCCTTGGAAGCGGCCTGAAGGACAGTCGCGGGCGTGGCTTCGACCAGATCCTTGGCCTCTTTGAGGCCGAGGCTGGTCAGGGCGCGAACTTCCTTAATGATGTTGATCTTCTTGGGGCCAACATCGGTGATGACAACTTCAAACTCGGTCTGCTCTTCCACCGGGGCAGCAGGAGCGCCGCCAGCCATCATCGGCATAGCCGCCATCGCCATCGGGGCGGCAGCCGTGACTCCCCACTTGTCTTCGAGCAGCTTCTTGAGTTCAGCCGCTTCCAGCAGGGTCAGTCCGCTCAGTTGATCAACCAGCTTGTTCAGATCAGCCATTGGTATGTTTCTCCATGCAAAAGTGATTTGTCAATTGATCAGGGCTAGGCCGCCGCGCCTTCGCCCTTGCGGGCGTAAGCGTCGATGACATTGACCACCTGTCCAATACCCGCCTGAAGCGCTCCGACCAGATTGGCGGCTGGCGCGTCGAGCAGGCCCAACAGTTGCGCGCGCAGCGTCTCGAGTGGCGGAAGATTGGCAATCGCCTTCAACGCTTCCGCGTCAAGAATCTGCCCGTCCATCAAGCCGCCGCGTATGATCATGCCTTCCGAGTTTTTGGCATAATCGGTCAGGACTTTGGCGACGCCCGGCACGTTGTCAAAGCAGAAGCCGATGCCCAGCGCCGCGCCAGCCAGATCGGGCACAGGATACCCGCTGGCTTCCAGCGCGCGTTTGAGCAGAGAGTTTTTGGTGACGCGGTAAACGCCGCTGGCCTCATGAACCGCGTGGCGGACGGTCTTGAACTGCTTGTCCTTCATGCCACGAAATTCGGTGATGACCACTCCCTGGCTTCGGCTCAACATGTCGGCATACTCAGCGACGAGTTGCTCTTTGCGTTCTCTTGAGATAGCCAAGTGATACTTGCCTCCTTGCGCCTGCACGATTTAACCAAACAAAATGGCCTTCGCCGTGTTGAGCGAAGGCCACAATAATTCAACAGAACCACCCGATGGGCGGAACTCACTGTGAACGCTTCACCTCGGCAGGAAATTAAGCGCATCGAAATGCGGCGCCTGCTGTCTACGGCGACCATCTATTCGGTTTTGATAGGCGGCGAGAGTATAACGCCTTCGCCTCAACAGTGCGAATCTTCTCGGAGGGGTGTCAAATGACATGATGCTCACACCTTATCATGGTTATTGATCCTGATGGCTGCCCAATCTCATCGCCAGCCATGCAACGATGTCCCTTAAACTTTGCTCGGACACCTCATGCGCCATCGGGTATTCGTGGTAAGTCATGGCTACGGGCAGCGTTTGCAAATACTCTTTCGCTTCGCGGGCATAGCGGATAGGGATAACATTATCGTACTCGCCATGCGCGACAATGATCAGGAATCCCTCTAATCCCTGCGGTTTCTGAGTGGGCCGTGCTTCATCCAGCAGCCGCCCGCTCATGGCAATCACCCCGGCGATCTTCGATGGCGCGGTCAGCATAATTCCATAGCTCATAATCGCGCCCTGGCTAAAGCCCATCAGGTAAACCTGTTGCGGATCAGCCCCATAGGCCGTCACAGCCTCGTCGATAAATCCGATCAGAGTCTGGCGGCTCTCCGCTTCCTCAGCCGCATTAATCTCCATTCGACCGGGCAGGAAATCCACGTGATACCAGCCATAGCCGCCCGGCATCACCGTCACCGGGCCGCGCGCGCTGATAACCAGAAACCGCTTGTCAAGATACGGGGATAGGCCAAATAGATCATTTTCGTTGCTGCCAACGCCATGTAGCAGGATGATCATCGGCGGCTTGCCGTTGCCATCTTGCGCTGGCCGAATAACGTGATGCAAAGATAGCTTTGCTGGAATCATGAATGCTCTCGCTTTGTTGGATGAGATGACTCTACTGAATTTTGAATGTCCCACGCCAACCCACTACAATAGGTCTTTGTGGATATTGTCGCTCTGCTTTTACATCGAATCAGGAACGCGCTATGTTTCGTGGCTCAATCGTCCCCGTTGTGACGCCGTTCAAGAGTGGCGAAGTTGATCTCGACGGCCTTGCCGAACTGATTGAATGGCAGATTGCCAGCGGGTCGCATGGCATCTCCGTCACCGGCACAACTGGCGAGCCGACCTCTTTGACTCTATCCGAGCGCGAAGCCGTGATCCGCGTGGCGGCTGAAACGGTCAACAAGCGCGTGCCATTCGTCCCCGGCGTCGGCTCTACCAACCACGCCGAAACGCTCCACCTGACGCGCTTCGCCGGGTCAGTAGGCGCGGACGCCGCGCTGGTGATTGTCCCCTATTACAACCGCCCATCGCAAGAAGGGCTGTTTCGCCACTTTGACGCCGTCGCCAAATCCACCGAACTTCCGGTTATTCTTTACAACATTCCCGGTCGCACTGCCGTCAACCTCGAAATCGACACAGTGGCCCGCCTTCGTGATGCCAACCCGAATATCATTGGCGTCAAAGAGTCTAATAAAGACTTTGAGCATATCAATCGCCTGCTTCACAAGCTGGGCCGCGATTTTCTGGTCTATTCAGGCATTGAGCTTCTCTGTTTTCCCATTCTCGCCATCGGCGGCTCGGGCTATGTCAGCGCGACGGGCAATTTGATGCCCAAAGAGGTTGCCAGCCTGTACGATTTAGTCGTCGCCGGAAAATGGCAGGAAGCGCAAGACCTGCACTATTTTATGATGACGCTTAACGATGCGGTCTTTCTTGAAATCAACCCTGTCCCGGTCAAGGCCGCGCTCGGCATGATGGGCAAAATAGGCCCGGAAGTGCGCTTGCCCCTCAGTCCGCTTGCCGACGCCAACCACCAGAAACTCCGCAAGATTCTGGTGGACTATCAACTGATCAAAGGCTGATTGATGAAGATTGCCCGTTTCGCTGTGGATAACAAGACCTATGAGGGAACGTTTGAAAACGGCCATCTCAAAGTTCCCGGCGTCGGGGTGTTTGACCCCGACGCTGCGACGTGGCTGCCGCCCATTGCTCGCTGCGACAAAGCCATCGGCCTCGCCCTGAACTACGCCGATCACGCCGCCGAGCTAAAGCTGGAACTCCCCCCCGTCCCGATCCTGTTCAACAAAATGCCCAACACGCTCATCGGCCACCGCGCCCCGATTATCGCCCCGCGCAATATTGAATACATGCATTACGAAAACGAGCTGGTGGTCGTCATCGGCCAGCGCTGCCGCTGCGTCAAAGCCGCGAACGCCCAAGACGTTATTTTTGGCTACACCATCGGCAACGATGTCACCATCCGCGATTTTGTGATGAATTACTATCGCCCTCCGGTCAAAGCCAAAGGCTTCGACACGTTCGGCCCGTTGGGGCCGTATATCGTCACCGCCGACGAAATGGGCGATGTTTCCAATATCGGCCTTCGCACGTACGTCAACGGCGAGCTTCGGCAGGAAGGCAGCACGAAGGATCTGATCTACTCCATCCCCGCCCTGATCGAATATATCACCGAGTTTATGACCCTTGAACCCAACGACATGATCTGGACGGGCACGCCGAAGGGCATCTCGCCGATCAAGCCCGGCGATCATCTCCGCCTCGAAATTGACGGCATCGGCGCGCTTGAAAACGACGTTATTGAAGACACACAGGGATAACCCATGCACAAAGTTCAACACTTCATCAACGGCGAATTCGTCGATTCGCTCTCCAACAAAACGTTCGAGACGCTCAACCCTTCGACCAACAAGGTTATCGGCGCGATTGCCGACGGACAAGCCGAGGACATCGACCGCGCGGTGAAAGCGGCTCGCGCCGCCTTTGACTCTGGCCCGTGGCCCCGCATGAACGCCGAGCAGCGCGGAAAGCTTCTCCGCCGCGTCGCCGATTTGATTGTCAAGGCAAGCGATGAGGTCGCAGACCGGGAGGTGCAGGACGTGGGCATCCCCGTCTCCCAAGTAAAAGGCGGCGCGATTCCTCGCGCGGCGTATAACTTTAACTACTTCGCCGATATGACGTATCGGTTGGTGGGGGAGAGCTACCCGGTCGGCGACAGCTTCCTCAATTACTCGCTCCGCAAGCCGGTCGGCGTGGCCGGGCTGATCACCCCGTGGAACACGCCCTTTATGCTGTCCACGTGGAAAGCAGCCCCCTGCCTCGCGTTTGGCAACACCTGCGTCCTCAAGCCCGCCGAGTGGTCGCCGCTGACCGCCGACAGCCTCGCCCGGATCATCGCCGAGGCCGATCTGCCGCCGGGGGTGTTCAACGTGGTGCACGGCTTTGGCGAGACGGCGGGCGCGCCATTAGTGGCCCATAGCGGCGTCAACGTGATCAGCTTCACCGGCGAGACCACCACCGGGCAGGAGATCATCCGCAACGGGGCGGCGACGCTCAAGCGCTACTCGATGGAATTGGGCGGCAAATCGCCGACGATAGTGTTTGACGACGCCGACCTCGACCGCGCGCTGGACGGGGCGATCTTTCAGGTGTATTCGCTGAACGGCGAGCGCTGCACCGCCGGGTCGCGGCTGCTGCTGCAAGAGGGCATTTACGCCGATTTTGTGGGCAAGCTGGCCGAGCGCGTCGCCAGCATCAAGACCGGCGACCCCCACGACCCCGCCACCGAAGTCGGCCCGCTGATCCATCCCGACCACTGGGATAAATTGCGGGGCTATATGGACATCGCGCGCGGGGAAGGGGGCGACGGTGCTGGTGGGGGAGATCGCCCGGACGGGCTGGAACAGGGCAACTTTTTCGCGCCGACCTTGATCACCGACGTGAAGCCGGGGATGCGGATTGAGCAGGAGGAAGTGTTTGGGCCCGTGCTGGCGGTGATCCCGTTCAAGGACGAAGCCGAGGCGATCCGCATTGCCAACGGGGTCAAGTACGGGCTGGCGGGCTACGTGTGGACGCGCGACGGGGCGCGCGGGCAGCGGGTGGCCCACGCGCTGGAAAGCGGCATGGTGTGGATCAACAGCCACAATGTGCGCGACCTGCGGACGCCGTTTGGCGGCAGCAAGCAATCGGGGATTGGGCGCGAGGGCGACCACTATAGCTTTGAGCTGTACACCGAGCTCAAGGCGGTGCATATCGCGCTGGGGGAGCATCCGATCCCGAAGATGGGGAAAGGCTAAGTCCAAAATCTTGAACCACAGAGGACACGGAGAACACAAAGAACGGCAAAAGATTTAACGCAAAGCGCGCAAAGGGCGCAAAGGAAAGAATTAGGAAAAGCGGGGGTTTTGTGACGGGGCGGCGCGGGGAGAACGTAGAAGAACGCAGGCAGATATTGGCGGTTGGCAGATTTTATGGAGGGGAACATGAGCGAGGATTGGAAGGCCAAGCCGGAATCGTATTGGCGGGAGAAATTGACGCCGGAGCAGTTTCAGGTGGCGCGCAAGAAGGGGACGGAACGCGCGTTTAGCGGGCAGTATTGGAATCATCACGGCAAGGGGGTGTACGCCTGCGTGTGCTGCGGTGAGCCGCTGTTTGACTCCGAGACCAAGTTTGAATCGGGGACGGGCTGGCCGAGCTACACCCAACCCGTCGCGCCCGGCGCGGTGAGCGAGGAAGTGGACAACAGCTTCTTCATGCGGCGGGTGGAGGCCAACTGCGCCAAATGCGGGGCGCATCTGGGGCATGTGTTTGACGACGGGCCACGACCGACCGGGCTAAGATACTGCATCAACTCGGCGTCGCTGGCATTTGAGGACAAGCCGGGCGAGGACAAAAGCTAACGACGGGTGAGTCCACGAAGGTCACGAAGGACACTGAAAACGGCAAGAATATGTCCAAAAATCTTGACTATTATTTAGGGTTGCCGTATACAATGGAGATCATCCCCGATGATGGGGCGTGGTTTGTTCAAATCAAGGAATTGCCGGGCTGCATGACCGAAGTAGACACTTGGGAGGAAATTCCGCGCGCGATTGAAGAGGCCAAGCATTTATGGCTTGAACTGGCCTTGGAACGCAGGCGGCCTGTGCCGGAGCCGGAAGGCTTGAAGGCGTAACGTTTGAACGGCGATTGTCCACAGAGAACACAGAGAACACAGAAACCGACAGGGCTAATGTTCGAGAGTGTACGGGGAAAATGACCGAGCTATTTTACGACAGCGAAAGCGACGTGCTGTATCTTTCGGCGGGCGAGCCGCGCCCGGCGATCTCGCGGGAGATGGGCGAGGACGTGCTGGCGCGGGTTGACGCCGAAACCGGGGCGATTGTGGGGCTGACCGTGCTGAACCTCTCCGGGCGATTTGGGGCGGTGGGCGACCCGCAAACGCTGCCGATTGAGATCGCGTTCCATCCGACCGGACAGGGGTAACAGCTAACGGCAGGAGGGTATCATGTTCGCTGGCAAAAGCTGGCAGGAATGGATTTCGCAGTACGAAGCAAGCCATCAAAACCCGATCAACCGCGTGTGCCACACCATCGGCATCCCGCTGATCGCGCTGTCGTTTCCGCTGTTCGCCGCCGCGATTTTTGTGGCGGGCCTGTGGAAAATCCCGCTGGCGATGTTCGCGGTGGGGTGGCTGTTCCAATTCGTCGGGCATGCCTTTGAGGGCAAGCCGCCGGAGTTCTTGAAGGACTGGCATTTCATCTTTGTCGGCGCGCGCTGGTGGCTGGCGCATGTCGGCGGAAAATCCGGCGAAGATTCACCCCGTATGTGAGAGTGCTAAACCCCGTGTCTACGGGGCTTTGGGCGGGACGAACTCATTGCAGGTAGCATGACTGGCATTGAACGTCAAGGGCGACTCGTAGGTCGCCCTTTTGTGTTTCGGCATTACCCACCCGGTATTAGAAATGCCGGGCTACGAATGACAAGTCCACTTGTCTTACTGGGCTATATCAGACAAGGGTTTGAAGACAAGTTTTAGGGGGTGGCTATGATTACTGTTTTTGATATGGATAGTCTTGCGGGAGGTCAATAGGTAGACCTACCCGCATGAATTGTCGCGCAAACGCCTGTGCCAGATGTTCACGATATGGTGGAAGCAACCGTATGCGCCCGACCTGTTGAGTTGCAACACGCTGTACTGATGATAAAGGGACACTGAAAATTCGTTGCAGGTCAATTATTTGATAATCAAATTCATGACCTTGGATTTGGCATTTATTAGTAAGATGAGCACTTACCAAGGTGCCACGGATTAGTTTATTCCAATAATCCTTGCTGTTGTAGCTTTTTCCTTCGTGATTCGTAGCCTCACTTAGGACATATCTTGGGCACAGAATTACGCGGTCATTTACTTGCAAAGTGGGCAGATCGCATGATTGTGTCATGATGACCACATTATATGTTTCCAAAGTCGCTGGGGTATCGACTTGTCCAGTATCTGATGTCAATATATCAGAGTCAGGCTCTGTGATTATAGGGAAATTATCTAAGAAATCCCCCTGTTCTAGCTTAGTCGAGGCAGATACCAACGCATACCATTCATATGATGGCGTTTGAGAGTAGGGGGTGGAATCGCTCATTGTCTAAAAAGTCTAGTATTCAAGTTCGCTATCATTTTGCAGGACACTTCGTCCTCTGCCAGCATTCGTCAATCGGAGCGTAATCGATCTAACCGTGAGTGGATTAGCAGCAATACGGTCAATGATGAGCGATTCATCCTCATCGACCATCATATCAGTCACGAGATCAAGAGTTGCCCGGCTGTTGCTAACAATATTTTCATATAAACGGAAGTGTTCCAGTGCGTAAGTTGGACGGTTATATCGGGAAACAGCCAACAGAAATTCTATCGCTGCTCTTAGTCGACTATGACCAAGCATGACGGGTGGCTTAGTTTGTCTAGCCGATTGCGGTGCCATATCAAACATATCTAGACGAAGAAAAATGCTATTCGCCAACCTATTTTCAACAGTCAATGTTGGAAGGGTCATGAATTATCCCCGGATTCGAATTCTTGATAGAGGGGGCCTTCAACTAGTGCAAAAAACCATTCATGTAATATAGCATGTGCAGCCGTGAGCCAGTCATCAAAATTACGCTCATCATTTAATGACGGTGAGTCATTATCTTGTGAAATGAATTCTAATTCAAATACGAGATGCGGTGATTGAACTCTTTTTCCATTAACAACTTCAGTTTCCTGCTTATTACCCGTAGAAATTATTACATTTGCTCGACCGTGAGGCGCGGTCAAGTCAAAAGCTAAACTTATGTTAGCCGCGATTGGCGCATTTATGTTCGCAGCCGCACCCGGAATATATGTCGGCAACTCGATTGATGTATTCAAATTTTGTTTCAAAAAGCCCAGTAAGTTCCCTGTGTCGTATTCGCATGGTATAGCATTGCGATATCTAAGAGTTACCATTTGGGCTCTTAAGTTCGTTTCGTACGCTGCCAACAGACTGTCGCGTAAATAGAGCGAAGTAGCCTTGAACACTTCCCATGAATACGGACGTGTAAAATTCACTGTTGCAACACCAGGCCCCAGCTGAAATAGCGGCCAGCTTTCCTTGTCTTGTCTAAAACGATATCGTACAAGGTAGGGTGCCATTTCAAGAGGAAATGCTGCTATTGGCAACTCTTCTCTAAATGAATATTTGTCTTTAACTTTTGCATAAAAATTGCCTAACGCGAACGGAAAACCCGGATCAACCTTCATATCCGGTGTGTTGCCATCCTCCAACTGCCAGCGAATTTCAAGCCAAGCTTCGACCAGTGGCGTAGTGTTAAGCGTGATCTCTGTTGGAAAATGGAATTGGTTCGGCTGCTTTGCCATAAGTATTTTTCGCAATATCACTGGATTTCTGTGGATGTACGATATTGTGCGTATATCTTTGACTACGATTGCACTATGAATAACACGTAATCCTAATCTCGCTACAATGCGAGGCTGGCAAACACGAAAGTCAGGAGTTTATTACTTCCCTGAGCATTATATAGTGCAAACAGCGTAATGAACAAGTGCGCAATTCTAGGGTGATACAACCATGTGTAGTGATTAAGTACAACACAATAGTGAATCGAGGATAGGTATCAATTGGTGCGTTCGCCAATCAAACCTCACCTGTACACCTCACCCCCTGCTGCCTTTCCGAATTAGCCCGCACCTACGGCCCGGGGTTCGAGAGGAGGAGTTCTTCGCGTTGAGCCGGGATGGATGGGGCGATAATCGGCGGGGCGGGTATCAGCCCGCCCATCTCCCCGCCTCGCCGGGAAAATCGAGAGGATAAAGCTTGTAGACCAAACGTGCTACAAAATGCTATTGACTTTTTCCAATGCCCCTGTAAAATTGTATACGAACATAAGTTCTACGCAGATATTATTGCAGTTGCCTTGCTTGCATCCCGCGCCGTTTGCGGGGTTGGCCTTATACCCCGCGTCTTTTGCTGGGGTTGACGTTCAATCTGAAATCTGCAATTTGAAATCTGCAATTCTCTTGTGTCTTTGGGCATCCGCACGGACGGGCTGTGGTAACCCCACCCGCCCCCGGAGGCGCGGGCCTTCGGCGCTCAGGCTTCCATGAGCAGTCCACCGCCCACAGACGTAGGGGCGCCCCTTGGGGCTGCCCGCTGAACCCCTGCAAGGGGTTTGACCTTTGACGTTGCCGTTACTGCTGTTACTGCCGTTACTGCCGTTACTGGTCACTATCTTTCACAGTGTCGTCCTGCCTCCCTCGTCCCGACGCGGCACAAAGCCGAGAGCGTGGATAGCATCGGTCTTCGCGCCGGGTCGGAGGAGACAACCGCCGCTGACGCCTATCAGTGAGACTTGGAGAGCGTGGATAGCATCTAAGTTGAATTGTGCGGCGAAAAGGAAGTATCGATTCTAGGCATCAAGGCTTCCAGCTACTTGCGCGGCATGTTGGGCGGTATGTGCGCCGCCGCGCCCAGCCCCGCAAGGACAACCGGGCGAAATTTTCGCCTTGCCGGAAATGATTTTTAATTCGCGTAATTTGCGTAATTAGCGGACTGAATCTCTGAGCGTCACCGCGAGTCTCTGCCTCGCGCCGCCCGCCTGAACCCCTGACAAGGGGCCGATGCCACCCAACCGGGCAAAACCGCCCGCCATGCAAGCCCAACCGAATACATCCGATGCAATCAGCTCACGCCCGCTGATGGGCCGCCCACATCAGCCCGATCAGCGTCTTGCTGTCGATGATCTCATTGGCAAGCGCCATGTGGAGGGCCTGCTCGAAGGGCATCGTAACCACTTCGATGCGCTCATCGTGGTCGGCTTCCAGCTTGGAGGGCTTCAACCCTCGCGCGATGTAAATCGTGATCAGCTCGGTGGTGTATGACGCCGCGACCCAAAACTCGCCCAGCTTTTCGAGCGTGTCGGGGATCATGCCAATCTCTTCCTGAAGCTCGCGGCGGGCGCAGTCCACGCGGTCTTCGCCCGGCTCAAGGCTTCCGGCGGGCAGTTCCAACAGCTCGCTGGCCGCCCCGGCCCGATACTGCCTGACCAGAATCACGTTGCCCTGATCGTCAAACGGGATCATCGCCACCGCGCCGAGATGCTGGACAATCTCGCGCTCAAAGGTCTGGCCGTCGAGTTCCATCGTGTCCAAACGCAGGTTGACCACCCGGCCTTCAAAAACCATCTTGCTGCTGATCACCCGTTCGTGGGCCATAACTCGCTCCATGATGCGCTTGATGTGCCGCCGATTATACACCGCGTCGCTGGCGGGCGCGCAGTTCGCCAGCCGGCAGGCAAGCCACTATAATCGCGCCTATGCCCGTGACTTTGATCGCCACCGTGTTGAACGAAGGGGAATCGATCCGCGCGTTGATGGAATCCATCGCCGCGCAGACCCGCCCCCCGGACGAGGTCATCATCTGCGACGGCGGCTCGACCGACAACACGGTCGCGATCCTCAACGAGTATCTCAGCCGCCTGCCGCTGCGGGTCATCGACCGGCCCGGCGCGGCCATCTCGGAGGGGCGCAACGCGGCTATCCGCGCGGCGAAACACGACCTGATCGCGGTGACGGACGCGGGGGTGCGGCTGGAATCGGGTTGGCTGGCGAGCCTCGTCGCCCCGTTGGAAAACAATCCGGCGGCCAACGCGGTGGCTGGCTTCTTTCAATCCGATCCGAAGACCGCTTTCGAGGTCGCTCTAGGCGCGGCCACGCTGCCCGAACTGCGGGAGATCAACCCGGTCACGTTTTTGCCATCCAGCCGTTCGGTCGCGTTCCGCAAATCAGCGTGGGCGGCGGCGGGCGGCTACCCGGCGTGGCTGGATTTTTGCGAAGACCTGATCCTTGATTTCCGGCTGAAAGACCTGCACGGGCCTTTCGCCTTCGCGCCGGACGCCATCGCGCATTTTCGCCCACGCCAGACGTTTGGCGCGTTCGCGCGGCAGTACTATCATTACGCGCGCGGCGATGGCAAAGCCGGCTTGTTTTTCAAGCGCCACCTGATCCGCTATCTGGCGTACTTCGTGGCCCTGCCGCTCGTCAGCGGGGCTGCGGCGCTGATCAGCCCGGCGTGGCTGCTGGCGCTGGCGGCTGGCGGCGCGATCATAGTTGCGCTGCCCTATCGGCGGTTGATCCGGCAGTGGGGCGATTTATCGCCGGGCGGCAAATGGGCGGCGGCCCTGTGGGTTCCGATCATCCGGGTCGGGGGAGACCTCGCCAAGATGATCGGCTATCCGGCGGGTGTGGCATGGCGGGCGAGGCATCATCCCCCGGATTGGCGGGGCGGTCATGTGGAAGGCAAAGCGTAGAGTGCGAAATAAAACCAGCCGCTTCACTATTCTTCTCAGAGCGTTGGCGCTGGCCCTGACAATCGGGCTGGCGGGGTGCGGGGGCGGCGTTTCGGCGACGGCGGTTCTGCCAGACACGCCCACGCCGCCAGCGGAGCCTGTGGCAGAATCGACGCTGGAGCCTGAGCTGCTGCCCGGCCCGGCGGCCAGCATCCCGACGCCGGAGACGATCACCACTGCCCAACTGGCGCAGCGCCTCAACCCGTTCGCCGATCCGCAGTGCGCCCTGCCCTGCTTTAACGGGTTGACCCCCGCGGCGGGCGATTTTTACGCGGCGTTGAGCTTCTACAGCCAGTTAGGAATCAGCTCGGCGGACATGGTTCCGGGCGATTATGAGAACACGCTGGACGGGACAGGCCATCTGGCCGCGTCGCTGCTGCGGGCCAGCGATGTCCAGCAGGCGGTGGCCGCCGGGTATCGCCCCCCGCGCATTGACATCGCGCTGGAAAGCGGCGTGGTCAGCAACATCTTTGTCAACTGGTCCGATTATCCGCCCGCCATGACACTGCCGATTATTCTGGGGCAACTGGGGCCGCCCGACGATCTCAAGATCGGGCTGATGTTCGAGACTGATCCGCCGACATTCCTGATCCAGATGATCTACACGGGCAGGCAAAGCGGCTTTCTGTTCCGGGGGACGGCGGAAAGCGCGGGGCAAGCCCTGTCCGTTTGCCCGGACGCGGCCCACATCACCGGGAGCGCGCTGGGGATTTATGGGCAGGGGGTCGTTCCGCTGGCCGGGATCGACGCTGCCAACAGGCTGCTCCCGATGGAGCAATCCACAGGAATAGCCGCCGATCAGTTCGCCGCTCTGGCGCAAGCGAGTTCATGCCTCACGATCACGGCGGATCGCTGGGCGCAGTGGCAAGCCCCCACCCCGTGACCGCCAGCCGCTTCAGAAGTCGCAGCGCGCTGCTGCGTAACTACTCACCCCCTCCGGTCTTTCCTCACAAAAAGCGCGGGTCAGGCCACCTCCCCCGTGAAACGGGGGAGGGAAAACCTCGCGTGGCGAGGTTGGGTGGGGGTGATGCCTGAGCAGCTGCGCTGCCGTTATGAAAACCTCCGACTTCGACTACCACCTTCCGCCTGAGCAAATCGCGCAGACTCCTATCGAGCCGCGCGATTCGTCGCGCCTGCTTGTTCTCAACCGCGCCAACAGTTCGATCACGCATCGCGTTTTCCGTGATATTCCGGCCTATCTTCGCCCCGGCGATGTCCTTGTCTTCAACCAGACTCGCGTTATCCCCGCCCGTCTTCACGGCCATAAGGTCGAAACGGGCGGCAAGGTCGAATTTTTGCTGCTGCGCCGCGAGGCTGACCAGACGTGGCGCGGGCTGATCGGCGGGCATAACGTCACCGCCGGGATGCGCCTGCGATTTGAGGGGCCGGATGGCTCGTTTATCGAAGGCGCAGTTATCAGCGCCACCGATGACGCCGAGCGTGTCATCCGGTTTGACGCGCCGCTCAAGCCGCTGCTGGATCGCCTCGGCGAGATGCCACTGCCGCCCTACATTCACGAGCGCCTGGCCGACCCGGAGCGCTACCAGACCGTCTATGCCCGCGATGAAGGATCAGCCGCCGCGCCGACTGCCGGCCTTCACTTCACCCCAGAGTTGTTGGTGAAACTGCGCGATCAGGGGATCAGGCTGGCTTACTGCGTCCTGCATATCGGCCTCGACACCTTTCAGCCCGTGCGCGAAGACGAGATGGACGATCATCCAATCCATACCGAGCGCGCTATCCTCAGCGCCGACGACGCGAAGATGATCAATGACGCAAAATTAGCCGGGGGGCGGATCATCGCGGTCGGCACGACCAGCGTGCGAACATTGGAGACCGCCGCTTTGCGCAGCGCGGGCGTGGGTGACCCTTATGCCGAAGGTAGCGACGTGTGCGCGTGGCAGCCCGTGATCGCCATCGACGAGCCAACCGCGCTGTTCATCCGCCCCGGCTACCGTTTCCGCGCCGTCGATGCGTTGATCACCAATTTTCACCTGCCGCGCTCGACGCTGCTGGCTCTGACAGCCGCGTTCGCCGGGCGCGAGACGATCCTGAACGCCTATCAAGTCGCCCAGCAGGCAGGCTATCGTTTCTATTCGTTTGGCGATGCGATGTTAATCATATAACTGAAGCATAAAGTGAAGTTGAAAAAACAAACTAGCGTTTTTTTACAGCTTTTTCCACATCTTCCAACGTATCGTTGATCGATTTTAGCCAATCCGAGATACCTTTTTCTGGCAGTAGTGCCCCAGCTTGCCATGAGCCTTCTTTGTGATCCTTTAGATTAATCTTGTGTTTTGCACTTTGCCCCTTGTGAAGGAGACTTGACCAATGCAGATCGATACAAACGTTATCATAATTTTCCGCTAGATAATTTAGGTCAAATGGTTTATCAGTTGTATCGGGAAACTTAAAATCTTGGAAGTCGCCGCTTAAGAGTGCGGGATTTCTCCAAGTGCGATTTTCTGATGTGCCAATAGGTTCCAAGCGAATGCGAGCCTCAATATCCAAAGCAGGGCCCTGTCCTACGTTTTGCAACCTTAGTTTGACGTGTGGCCCTCCCATATGCACTACTGTGGTGATCAAACTAGCCTCTAATTCGGCCTCTCGTGTGCGTTGCATCTCCCGAATCATGCGCCATGTCAAACCAACATATACGGCTGTGATTATGACTAATAGCAAGTTGGCATTGTCATTGAGATATTCCAAAATGCTCATAAGCTTTCTCCCCAAAGCATTTTCTAAGCAATACATTTGTCGGATTAATCATAAATTGTTTGGGCAAGTGGCACAATGACTATTAAGACACTCACTCATTACAAACCCTGGTTCTACGCCGCCGCCATATACAATGCCATCTGGGGCGCGCTGGCGGTTCTCTTTCCACGCGTGTTCTTCGATCTGATCGGCATGCCGCCCCCGAACTATCTCCCATTGTGGCAGGTGGTCGGGATGTTCGTCGGGGTGTACGCCCCGGCCTACTGGTGGGCGGCTCGCCACCCGGAGCGCCATCCGCATTTGATCCTGATCGGCTTCATCGGCAAGGCTGCCGGGCCGATTGGCTTTGCGTATGCTTATCTGACCGGGCAGCTTCCTTTGGCCTTTGGCCTGACCAACCTGACCAACGACCTGATCTGGCTGCCAGCCTTCTTTCTGTATCTGCGCGACTCGGCGCGTTTGCGAGGAGGCTGGCTGCCGCTGCTGAGGGACGACTGAGCGATATTGCCCATCATCGCGCCAGCGCGTCCAGCGCCTCCGCCAGCCGATCCAGCGCGCCCAGCGTTTTTTCGACGGGCGTGGCATACGAAAACCTGATCCAATCGCTGGCATACGGCGAGAAGTAAATCCCCGGCACAACCGCGACGCCCCAATCACGCGCCAGCGTTTCGCCCAGCGCGGCGCTGTCGGCCATGCCCGCCCTGCGCAGCCAGTCGCCCACGTCAATAAAGGCGTAGTAGCCTTTGCCCAGAATGTGCCGCCAGCCGCGCGCGTCTAACGCCTGTTTGAGGGCCACCCGGCTGGCGTTGATGACGCTGATGAGGGGCTGCGCCGCCTGTTGGAACCCCATTTCGTAGGCGGCAATCGCCACCGCCTGCGAATGAAAGCTGGGGATCACGGCGTGCGAGGCGCGGGCCGCGATAAAGTCTACCACCGCTTTGGGGGCGATCAGATGCCCGTTGCGGATGTTCGACCCGCCCAGCGATTTGGTGATCCCGTCCATGAAGATCAGGCGTTGGCGTTCCTCAGCCGAGAACAGCCGGATAAACTGGTTGAGATCGTTGGGCTGCTCATCGGTGACGGCGTGATACATCCAGTCGAACACCACGAAGGCCGCGCCCGCTTCCAGCGCGACCCGCGCCAGCGCGGCCTGGCGCTCCAGCGTGATGGTGCGCCCGGTCGGGTTGTCCGGCGAGGTGATAATCACGCCCGCGACTTTGCGCCCGGCGTCTTCCACAAATTCGCAGGTGGCGCGGATCGCTTCCGGGGTGTACGCCCACGCCTCAGCCGGGTCGCCGGGCGCGAGCGCGACATTGGCCCCGATGCCATACGGCCCCCAGTTGTGGCCTATCCACGGCACGCGGCTGGCGATAATCACGTCGCCCAACCGCCCGTGCCCCAGATGCAGCATGGCTTCGTAGGCTTTCACCAGCGCGTCCCGGCCCCCGACGGCGGCCAGCACGTTGGCCGGGCCAAGCCCGCTTGCTGAGTCAAACTTCCAATAGCTCTCGACGACGGCTTTGCGGAATCGATCCGCGCCATAGGGCATGTCGTAGCTGGTTCCCTGCTCCAATTGCAGTTGGTGAGCGCGCTCCAAAATCGCGCGCGGGACGCCGGGAAGGCTGGCCCCGCCATCGCCCTGCGAGGCGTCATACATCGGGCTGTCGGGATGTTTCTGCTGGTAAGCGTTCAACCCGGCCCTGATCAGGAACATGCGCGACGGCTCAATGGCCGCCATGCGACCGGGGCTGTCGTTGACCGGGATCACGTTTTCGAGCGGAACGCCAAAGACAGGCGTGTCTTGATCGGCGAGATGTTGGCCTGACATAGACGGTCCTTTCAGGGCAAGATGCGACTAATCAGCCATGACTTACGACTCGTCCGCTGAATCTTTGCCGGATGGCTTCCTGCGCCCGCGCTTGACGACGGTTTTGGTCGCCACGCTGGTGTCGTCCGCCGAGAGGGGCGGCTCGATCTCGGCGATAGTTTCCATCGTTGGTTTTTCGGCAGACGACGGCTTTGATCCGCTGCGCAGGAAAAACCACACTCCCCCGCCGATTGCCAGCGCGCCCAGAACCATCAGGGCATACGGCAGGATGGCGCTCAACCCTTCCGGGCGGAGGGCCTCTTCGGGCGTCAGCGTCGGCGCGAGGGTCGGAGCTTCCGCGACAGCCTGCGTGGGCAGTTCTGTCGCTTCCACCATCGCCTCAGTCGGCTGCTCGGGTGTCACGTCTGGCGCAGTGGTGACTTCGGACGCTGCTGTCTCCGTCGGCGCGATGGGCGTCTCGGTCAGCGGGATTTCAGTGTTGGTCGGCGTGGCGGTCGGCTGGGCCAGCGCCGTCGCGGTGAGGATGCTGCCGAGATCAGGCGTAGGGACTACCCCGCCGATGTCCACGGTGACTTTGGGCGCGACCTCGTTAAGCGGGTTGCTCACCCCCTCTTCGACCAGAATCCACGGCGCGCCGCCGATCAGGCAGCCGCCGACGGTGTTAGGGTCGTTGCAATCCGCGCCGCCGACCACCAGCCTGTACACCCCGCCCTGCGGCTTGACCAGCGAGCGATTGCCCTGCAAATCAATCAGCGTGGCCTGCTCGCTGCGGGCCGGGATGACCAGCGTGGCGTTGGCCTGTGTCAGCGCCCATGCCACATGCGTCACCTTCGTGGGGAAAGTCAGCCGCACGTAATCAATCAGGGGTTGAGACTGCTCATCGACACGCCGGGCTAATTGAAACCCGCTGAACTCCCGCGTGACGATCTGGTAAGCGGCCAGGGCCGGGCGCGGATCGCCGTCCTTGCGCACAAGGCCAAACGCTTGCTGACCGTCCTCGTCGAGATTGTCGGCCATCCGATACACCGCCACGCGATCCGCCCCCGCCGCGAACGCCAGCGCGTAGGATTGAACAATAAAAGCGGCCTGCTGCTCCTGCGTGACTCTGGAAGCCACCCGGAACGTGGTATCGGGCGGGTAAACCGGATCGACCGCCGGGCGGGCATTGGTCTCGTTGACCCACACCGGCTTGAGAGCGACCCCGGAGCTGCTCATCACGGCGCTGGGGTTGGCCGTCAGCGTGTAGACCCGATCCGGCGAATTGAACACATGCACGGTCGCCACATCGAAATAGGTGTTGTTGGCGGCAGCGGTCGAATCGGCGATGGCGGCGTTGAGAAAGTGCTGGAACCACGCCGGGTTGTCATCCGACACGCCCCCTAGATGGATGATCGCGCCGGGGTTGGCGCCTTTGGCGACCTGATAGGCGACCTTGACCAGCTGGTAATAGTCCTCGGTCGTGCCTTCCCACGTCGCGCCGATGCTGTTGGCTTGAATGCTGGGCGTGTCCCAGATCACATAGCGGTTGACGCCGCGCGCGCTGTAATAGCTGACGGCCTCCCGGACAAAGCCGCCCCACACGTTGTTAGCGCTGGTCGCCGGGTTGTTCAGCCCGCGCGGGACGCCCACTCCCACCGTGCCATCGGTGGCCCACGCCGGGGTAGTGGTCAGCACGGCGACCACCTCGCGGCTGTTGGCCCGCGCCTGCTTGATCCAGTCATCGGTGGCTTGCGATGGCGTCCAGTCTGACGCGCTGGCAGGCTGCAAAGCGTCCCAGCGGAGGGTGAGCAGTTCCCAGCTCGCCCCCGATTCAAAGGCCGAGTCAGGGGCTTCAAAGGCGTTGACTACTCCAAAGCGCGGATCAGTCGTCGCCCCCGCCGCCAGCGACGGTGTTATGGGCGAACCAGTTAGAGCCATGCCGAGAATAAGCGCGACTACAACCCAAAGCTTGGTTAGGCGTGAGAGCCGAAAATAACTATTCAACGGTTAGAGCCCACTTCTAGAATGAGAGTAAACTAACAGACATATGATGAATCGAGAAGCAATGTGTGATCCGTGAAATGCCAATGATGGTATTGAAACCAAGTGAATCTGCGACATCCTGATTCTATACAGCCGCTTTATTCATAATCGTCCTGCATCTGGTTATCGATCCGATTAGTTTAGTCCCCAGACCAAAATCAACCCGTCACGCGAGCCAGTAGCTAAGAATGTGCTTTGTGGGTCAAACGCAACTGCTTCTACATTGCTATTGAAAGAATGATGAAATATCGCTTTTCCCGTGCTGAGATCCCAAACAACAACCTCTCCGGAATCATCCAATCGGCAGCCCATGCAATCCGGGTAAAATGGCGGAGGGCTATAGGCTGCCGCAAGCTTGTTGCCATCAGGCGACCATGTGATATGAAAGTAACCCATTTCAGCGTTAACGGACACATTGCCTGCGATTTGACTTTGCGGTTTCTTGCTCGCAACGTCCCACCTGACGATCTTATCGTCGCGGCTGAAACCTACAGCTAACGAGAGCCCATCAGGCGACCATGCGACGCTCAAAGGGATACCAGTAACATCCTCCATCTTTGATATCAAGGTGCCGGACTGGACATTATATACTGCAACCTCTCCATCATTGACAGGTGCCTGGCTCCAACTAGCAAAAAGTGTTGCCGGAGATGTAGTCACTGCTAATAGCTTCCCGTCGGGTGACCACGCGGAGTCTGTGACCATTTGTCCATCTGCGCGCCAGTTACTAATCAAGAAACCGGTCTTGGTATTGTCAATAGAAATCTGAGTCTCATCAACGACGACAACGGCGGCGCCATCAGGACTCACCGGACCGGGAATCCCTTGTGATAAGGTTGTTTGGGAAAACCCTCCGGCATAACGCCATACGACAGCTGTTTGATCGTCATTGCCGAGCATAAGCGGATATCCATCAGACGACCAACTGACACGATTAAGGCTTAATTGATAATTAAATTCGACGTCATCAACTTGGCCTGTGGAAATGGCCTGCCCGGTGGCGGAATCCCACTCTGTGAGGGTTGTTCCGTGATTGAAGGAAACCCCGGTAATTGACGCAATTGTCTGACCATTGCGCGACCATGCCAGGTCGAACACAGGCGATGTGCCTTTAATCATCAGGGTTGACTCAGGCGGATCTTTGCTCAAATCCCAAGCGACGACCGCGTTTTCATTGATAGGGACATACGAATATAAACCTGAGATCAGCCAGTTACCGTTGGGGCTGAATGCCACAATCTGGTCGGCATCCGGTAGACGCGTGCCGGGTTCTCCCGTGCCTGTATCGTAGAATACGATTGATCCCTTAACATCGGACTGCCCCACATCATGTCTAACGATAGCGACTTGTGAACCGTCAAGCGACCAAATGACATTATCTGTACTATCACTGACTGAAAATTTCTTTTCTAAAGTGCTATTGTCCCAGATAACAGTCTCACCAGGGGTCGTGCCTGAGCTCAATGCAGATATGGCGAACTGTGAATTCGTGGGATCCCAGACAATATAACTTGCACGGTCAATCCGTTTGAGGAGTTCGCCGCTAAACACGTCCCAAATATTAGCTCCTCCGCCAAGTTGCAAGGCGGCAACGCGTTCGCCATCAGGCGACCACGCAACACTTGATGACTCATATTCCCACCCGGTTGCAGGAGAGAATTCGTGGATCAGGTTTCCGGTCTTGACATTCCAGATGGCCAGTTCATTGCCATCACCGTTATAGCCATCGCTTATGATCCAATGGTATGTAGCGCCAATAAGCGTTCCGTGAGGGCTAAATGATATGTTCAAATCCCAGCCCGGCACGTCGTTGGGCAACTTCTCTTTCAGTTCTTGAGGGAGATCCAACTCATGCAGTTCAGCCCCGGATATCGCATCATAAAGTAGAATCGATGATCGCCTGCTGGCTAAAGCGATTGTTATGCCATCTGGCGACCAGACTCCACTTTTCAACTTACTGCTTCGTGTGCGGGTCAGTTCTCCGGTGTGTATATCCCAAATATTTGGCCCGATCGCAACGCCATTGCCATCTAATAACCAGGTTACTTGGCCGCCTTGCTTTGGCTCATTCCACAAAGGTTCTAGCGCATTTAAGTCGTATGCCATTGCGCCCGATGCCGACTGAATAACCAGGAACGCGCCGTCCGGCGAAGCTGATGCGTTAGTTTGCCCAACGCCTAATACTGCATGCGCCCCATCCGGCAGCGGCCCCGAATAAGTCAATGGAAGCAGAGTCGAATTGTCTTGTTCCGGAGCAATTGTGGGTTGGCTTGTTTCGGTTGGAGTGGACACGCGAACGGTAGGCGTGAGTTCAAAGGATGGTAGCTCGCTGGCAGGCGATGTTAACGCTTGAGGAGTCAGTGTTTTGACAGGATTGCCTGGGGAGCACGCGCTTAGACTTACTAGAAGAATGCCTGCTCCACATATTATCGCAATACGTCCCATATCACCCTTCTCCCGCCGACTGCAAATCGCGCACCATCAGTTGCAGCCGTCGCTGGCTGTTCCACTCGTTGACTTCCAAATGATATGCCACATCAATGCGCTCCGGCAGCTCCCCGATCAGCGGGCCAAGCCGGAAAGCGATGGCCTCGGCGGTGACCGCCCCATCGGTCAGCAGCAGCTTGAGATGCTTGCCGTCCGCGCCGACCGTCGATTTGCTCTTGACAATCGCGCCGCGCGAGGCGAACAACGGCGGGCGATTGGCTTCCCCGGTCGGCTCCAGCGCGCCAAGCGCTTCGGCGGCTTCCAGCGTGATCTGATCGAAGGGCAGTTCCGCGTCGATTTCCAGCGATGGCGAGAGCGTCAGCCCGGCCAGCTTCTCGGCGGCGACTTCGGTCAGCCGTTCTTTCAGCGCGTGGATGTTGCGATTCAGCACCGTGAAGCCCGCCGCCGCCGCATGGCCGCCGTAGCGTTCCAGCAGGTCGCTGCATTCGTCCAGCGCGTGCGTGACGTGAAACTCCGGGATGCTGCGGCACGACCCGTGACTTTCTTCCTCACCCATTTGCACGACCGCCGACGGGCGGTAATGCGTTTCGGTCAGGCGGCTGGCGACCAGCCCCACCACCCCCTGCTCGAACCGCGAATCGGCGGCGAACAGGAAGGGCAGCCCCGAAGGGTCTTCGGGCATGGATTCTTCGGCCCAGCGTTGCATCTGGTCGGTCTTGAACTGCCGTTCCTGATTGATGTCGTTCAGTTCGCGGGCGATCTCGCTGGCCTTGACGATGTCATCGGCGGCCAGCAGGTTATAGCTGATCAGCGCCGAGCGCAGCCGCCCCGCCGCGTTGATGCGCGGGCCGAGAAAGAAGCCGATGGTGGTCGCGTTGATCTTGCCCATCCTGGCCCCGGCCACCCCGTACAGCGCTTTGAGGCCGGGCCGGTCCGTCGCGTTGAGTCGTTTCAGCCCTTCCGTCACCAGCATCCGGTTTTCGCCGACCAGCGGCGCGATGTCCGCCACCGTGCCAATCGCCACCAGATCGAGCCAGTCGTCGGGGCGCCAGCCCTCGGCCTTCTTGATCCCCCGCCGCTGGGCTTCCATGTACAGCCCCTGCGCCAGCTTGTACGCCAGCCCGACCCCCGCCAGCATCTTCTCCGGGTAATCGCACCCGGCCTGTTTGGGGTTGATCACCGCCAGCGCGGGCGGCACGACCGCGCCGACGCTGTGATGGTCGGTGATGATCATGTCGAGGCCGTAGCCGTTGGCGTCTTCGACTTCAAGCGCCGAGCGTATCCCGCAGTCCACCGTGACCACGACCCTAATGCCCTGCTCGGCCAGCTTTTGGAGCGCCGGGCTGTTGAGGCCGTAGCCTTCGTCCACCCGATCCGGGATGTACGGTCTCACGTTCGCCCCCAGCTTTTCGAGGGCCTGCGTCAGCAAGACCGTCGAGCACACCCCGTCACAGTCAAAGTCGCCGTAGACCGCGATAGGCTCCTGATTGCGGATCGCCATCCGCAGCCGGTAGACCGCTTCGGTCATCCCATGCAGCAAGAACGGGTTGTCGTCGTGGGCGTATATCGCCAGGAATTCCATCGCCGAGTCGGGGCTGGTATAGCCGCGCCGGTAGAGAATCTGCGCCAGCAGGGGATGAATGCCGTGTTCGCCCAGCGCGGCGATGGCCGCCTCCGGCACGGGGTCAGGCAGTTTCCAGTGTTTGGGGTTGTGACCGTTGATCATGGGCGTTCTATTCTCTCCGCGCCCCTATCTTCGGGATTGTTCAACATCCGAATAATGTGCCGCGCTAATCCTTCTTTGATTTCCCGATGGCGTGGCACAGGTTGGGAAACGCTGGTGATCGGGTTGCGATACCAGTCATGCTTTGCGCCGTGTCGAATCAGGTCGCATCCCAACGCCTCTATAGTCTTGATGAGATCGACCCGCTTCATGGCACAACCAACTCGTCCACCTTGCGGATGCCCGGCAATTCGCCGGATGTCAAGTCCGCGTGCAGGTCGCGCAGATGCTCTTTGAGATCGTCAAAGCTCTCGCCCTGCGTCCAGTAATCGGGATAATCCTGCAGATAGCCAAGCCACGCCCCGTCTTCTTCCCAATAAACAAATTTTATCGTTTCCATAACGACCTCACTGGTTGGCTCTTGCGCCAATCCATTCTAGCCAATGATCGGGCTGTCCGATGCGTGAAGCGCCGCGCTGGGACAGGCTCAAGCGGATTCCACTGTTTGGGGTTGTGACCGTTGATCATGGGTTGCGATTTTCCATTCAGCGTGGGGCAGATCGTAGCATACCGGGTGGGGAGCGTCAAAGAGCCGCGAACGGCGATTCAGTCTACAGATTTTAGGGCAGGTTATAAAATTAACTTGTAGGAACTTAAACATTGACATAAAGTTAGGTAACTTGTATGAATTAATGTTTGCATACCACAAGCCACGACAACGTCAGTAGACGCTTCATCTGACAAAGTTGGAGTCCAATAGATTTCCGGTCTCACCCTGGTCGTTGCTTACCATTTTGGCTAGTTCTGACTTTGCTGTGGCTACGATGTCTTTAATGCAACTTTCTGAGGGAAATGAAATGGCGAATAGTAACAAAACATCCAAATCGTTAACGCAACAGGTAATTGATGAGTTGATTAATGAACTTCAAAAATCTGAGGGATTTGATCCGTTAGTAATTGAATCAATCAAACAAATCGCCAACGTAAACCAACTTGCAGATTCGGCAAAATTAGCTGAGACACTAAGGCGGAAAAACAATAAAGGCCATGAAGATAATTGAGCTAGAAATCAGGAATGTACGGGGTCTCCCTCAAATCACTCTAATTCCTAATGGAAAGAGTTTTGCCATATGGGGACCCAATGGGTCAGGCAAGAGTGGTGTTGTAGACGCGCTTGACTTCTTGCTTACAGGGCGCATCTCTCGCCTTACTGGAGAAGGCACCGACTCAATTACCTTAAGTAAGCATGGGCCACATATTGACCATTCGCCAGACGAAGCATTAGTGCGTGCGCTTGTACAGGTAAAAGGCTTCAAAGATACAATCGAAATAAAGCGCAATATGAATACACCGAATGTACTCACTTATGATCCCAAATTTGATCAGATAATTCGGCCAATAATCGAAATTGCAGAACGGGGACAGCATGTACTTACTCGCCGCGACATCCTCCAATTTATCACGTCAAAAGCCGCCTCTCGCGCTACCGGGATTCAGAAGTTACTTAATTTGCTTGAACTTGAAGAGATCAGGAAAACTTTCGTAAAAGTCGAGAATGATTTCAAGCGCGAGTCTGACGACAAAATGAGAATCGTCGATAGCAAGAAAAAGGAGATTGCTCAGATAGTCGGGAGCAATTCTTTTCAAGAAGAACTTATTCTCAGATACATAAATGACAATCGCATTATCTTAAGAGGTCAGCAAATAACTGACCTAATGAGCACATCACTAAAGAATGGGCTCATTTCCCTTGCTGCTTTGACAAGCAATCAAGTCATAGATACCCGCCTTGTAGAAAGTCAAGTTGCCTTACTTCGCAATCTATTGTCAAACGAGAATAATCAGCAGATACAGGCAAATTTAGAGTTTGTCAACGGATTACTAGATAAGATACAGGGGGATACCCAACTTGGGAGAGATATTTCACGGCGGGAATTGACAAGACTCGGTCTAGGGTTGATTGACGAAACGGAGAACTGTCCGTTATGTGACACTGAATGGCCTACTGGCAAATTGAAAGCGGCCTTGGCTCATCGTCAAAGCGCAATTGAAGTTCACGTAACCCAGCTAAACGACGCAATTGAAAACATCAAATCCTCGTTGGATCAGATCGCCGATGCTGCGACCACCTTAATTGACTCGGTAGGTAACTAATGGTGCTAGTTGATCAAAGGCTGAACTCAGCGATAGTCAAGTGAACAAAGCCGGTTTCATCAGGCTGAAGCCCATGCCATTGAACGAGAATATTGAAGAGAGCCATGGTGTAAGCCAAGC
>Ga0210377_10000565_pt1 | contig 35479 bp, 35 predicted proteins | sample PLM4_65_b1redo_FD_155480 | JGI IMG/M metagenome (GOLD analysis project Ga0210377, IMG submission 155480) | Groundwater sediment microbial communities from an aquifer in East River, Colorado, USA - PLM4_65_b1 redo | ecosystem: Environmental > Terrestrial > Soil > Riparian zone | place: USA: East... | reverse complement strand
ATTTGGTAACGGGACGTTGGTGGTTGTCAGGCGCCAAGGCGCAGCAGCAGGTTCATACTTGCTAGGTACACCCAACGCCCCGAAGTTCTCGGGGCGTTTTTCTTAATCATGAGACCCTAAGGGTTTTGGAAACCCTTAGGGTCTAACAAAGGAGAAATCATCATGTCCAAATCCAACACCACTCCTGTCTTCGCCGTTGACGAAAAGAATCTCGTCCCAGTCAGTGACCACCTCAAGCAGATGATGGATATCCCGCCGTCACGCATGTTCCTCATCAACAAATCGTTGAAGGTATATGTGGAGAAGAATCCCGGTGCGAAAATCTTCGATGCTTCCCAAGGTGATGGTGGTGCATCGTTGCCAGGAACTCCGAAGCCACTTCTCGAACGCGCGCTTCAACTCCAACTGGAACATGGTTCTGCCTACGACATGCCCTTCGGCACGGACGCCTATCGTAAATCTGTGATCGAGCAATATTGGAAGCTCGACTCCTCCTCCGGTTGGGGACCTGCCAACGTGCTTGCCACGGCAGGTGGACGCGATGCGCTCGTCAAAGCTTATCAAGCGATGATGGCGCTCGGTCATGGACGCCAGGGCGACCTCATCATGGTCTCACGCGTCCCATGGATCTCCTACAACTGGGGACCATATGGCGTGGGCGCCAATGTTCTCTGGGCACCCGGTGACCCCGCCCAAGGCTGGGCATACTCCGAAGAAGCGATTCAGGAAAGCGTGAAGTTCGCGGAATCGAAGGGACGCAAGATCGCAGGGATTGTTATCACCAACCCTGATAATCCAACAGGTTTGACCATCCCTGTCGAGAAGCAGGTCTCGCTTGCTAAGTGTGCTTTGGAATCAGGTGTGGCATTCGTCCTTTTCGATTGGATGTATCACTACGTGACCGACGAATCGCCCATGGACTTGAACTCCTTCCTCAAGCACTTCACCCCCGAAGAGCGCAAACGCATCATGTTCCTGGATGGCATCACCAAATCGCTGGGTGGTTCCAACATCCGCAACTGCCATTTGATCGCGGACGAAGCGGTCATCAAGTTCATCACTGCGCGTGCCTCACACGGAGTCATCCCTTCATTCTTTTCACTCGCTGTCGCGATGGCAGCCTATGAAATGGGACTTGCCGAAGCCGCCAAAACCATCATCGAACCGACGAACGCCAGCCGCATTGTGTTGAAGAGACTCCTCGCCGAAAGCGGACTCCAACACATTATTGGTAAAGGCTATTATGCCTTCATGAATGTCGGTGAATTCATCAAAGCCAAGGGCTGGGCAGACACGGAACCTCTCGGTCAATATCTCGCCGAAAATCACGGCGTTGCCGTTGTCCCTGGCGCGTTCTTCTCTCCCTTCGGTGGCGAATGGATTCGCTTCTCCTATGCCACACCCGTTGAACGGACGGAAGGTGCGTTCAAACGGTTGATGGAAGGGTTGAATTCACTCAAGTAGAAAAGTTCGTTGAGATGAATGTGGAAAATGGATGAAACGCATTTACTGACGATCGAATCGGTTCATCAGATTGATGATGACTTGCTGGTATATCCAACCTTGCCTGCTGATAAATATAGTTTGGGTGATGTTCACAAAGTCAAAATAATCAAACCTGATAATCAAGTTGTTGAATTTGACGTTGAATTCTCTGTTCCACTTACACGACCACCTTCCTGGGAATACTGGTTACGAATTCCAGAAACTCAAAAGGATGAAGTTCCTGTAGGTTCTCAAGTGTGGGTATATAAAGCTTTGGCAGAAATTTCTCGTCAAACTGGATAGCCCCAATTTCATCCACTTTCTGCTTACTATATTCTTTCATCATTCATTCAACTCGTATACATCACACGCCTTAGGATTTAGTCATGCCCTCTCAAAAATTCGCCGACAAATACCTGCTCGCCGTAGAGCAAGCCATCAAAGAAAAACCATCCAGCGGACTCAACGGCTTTGAACAGGAATGGAATCTCCTCGATGAAGACCTGCGTCCGCTGCTCACCGTTGGCGCGGGACCCAGTCAGCATTCCTTTGTGGATTATCTGCGCGCCGAATGTATCCCTCAATGGCAGGCGCAGTTCAGCCAACTCGAAGTCTTCCACTGGATGATCGAATGGGCGACGCGCCCATATTACAGTCCGCGCGGGGCGATCTACGAAGCGCGCCTCCAGGAAGCTTCGCTCATGAACGCGCTTCATCGTGCGGGTGTCAGTTTCGGCGAACGACTCCATTTCTGGCATGGAAACCTGCTTTTCCTAACCGACATCGGACACCATTCCATCCCGGGCACCTGGGCGATCGCCAAACGCCGCTATCTCGAAAAATGCGTCGACCTCTACGGTGACACGCTCGCGACCACAGGCATTCACAGCAATCTTTCCCTGCCCGATCCGCTTTTCACCTGGGATTTCGTGCATCTCACTCCCACGGAACGCGGAGACAAGCACCTCGATGAATTCAAGTCCGAGTTCTACATCACTGCCGCGCGCCTCCTGCGCGCGTTCGCGTCGCTTTTCGTGGCAACCAATGCGTCCACGCCGATGCAGGCTCAGGTCCGCGGTGGACGCGCTGTTGTCGCCCTGACCGAGTTCGATTCGATCCGCAACCTCACGTTCCCGAATCCGCCCGCCATCGACCTCCCCGACCTCTATCGTTCGTACAACGATTATCTGCAGATCTCGTACGACCTCGTGCGCCGCGGCGTCCGCTTTGGGAACAACAACTGGACTCCCGTCCGCGCCCGCAGTTTTGCCGAGCCCGTCGAGCGGATCATCTCCACGACAAGCGACCAACTCGCCTCTCTCTACGCCCGCGGCTTGTTTGCCGCTGGCCAACCGACTCCACCCGAGGAGATGGCTCTGCAAATCGAAAAGCAAAACCTGATGGCTCGTATCAACCTGCCGATGGGACGTGTCGAAGTCCGCACCGATGAGGGCGGTCACTCGTTGGATTTGGACATCGCGAATCTGACTCTCAAACATTTGCTTCTTCTCCGCATCTACTCCGACCCGAAATTTGCACGCGGCTTCCGTTACGACAGCGAAGACATCACACGCGCTCGCTCCAACGAGTCTCTCGCCGCCAAACACGGCTTGCGCGCTGAGATCGAAAATCCGTTAACTGGAAAACCTATCACAGTCCGCGCTTTCCTCAAATGGACTCTCAACGAAGTTAAACCATTAGCCGAAGCGTTGAACATGTGGAATGATTTGACTCCGCTCGTCGAAATGTCCGAAGGCGGACGCAACACTTCTGAAAAGATCCGTGCCCGCTTGCAAATGGAACTTGGCGAAAACGATGAGGTGCCAATTAGTGTTTTAAAGGAATTATTTTACGAACACGAAGCGCAAGTCAAAGCCGATGTGGAACGCATTGCTTCCGACTATGGCTCGCTCGGGACTGACGCCTCCAAGATCGCCGAATTCCTCCAACGTGGACGCGACTCCGCGCGGCAGACTCAAAATTCACCCATCCAATTCCGCCCAAGGACACAAGCTGTGATCGAAATATCCTATCCCAATAAAACCGCTGAAATTCTTGACCTTGCCCAACAATTGATTCGCATTCCGTCTGTCACGGCCTCGCCGAATGAGCGCCTGGACGAAGTCCATCGTGCCGGCTCGTTGGTTGATGATTACCTCAAGAATGCTGGTTTGGAAGTGAAATATTTCGATGGGAAATATCCTGCGGTGTACGCAAAGTTCCCCTCTCCAAGCGGGAGCCCCAAAGGGGTGCTTCGCGAAGGGAAGTCCGAAGGACAGGGTGAGGGAGAAATCCTCCTCACCGGTCATTTCGACGTTGTCGAACCCGAACCCGACGACTCCCAATTCACCCCGTACATCGAAGGCGATTACCTCCACGGTCGCGGTGCAGCGGATATGAAAACCGTCGTTGCCACCTATCTCGTTTGGATGAAAGATGCGATGAAATCGGGAAAACCATTCCCGAATATTTCTTTGATGTTGGTGGGCAATGAAGAGAACGGAGAATCCGAAGCCTGGGGCACGCCGCACGTTTTGAAAGCATTGAATCTCACGCCTTCCCTTTTCGTTGCCGGTGAACGGACCGGCGAAAAAGGGGACGAACTCTTCGGCGAGATCTGCGTGGAGAACCGCGGCGTGATGCGCTTTGAGGTGATCGCGCGTGGGGCAAAAGGTCACAGTGGCGTGGCAGGCACGGGTGACCTGAGCGAAAAACTCATCGCCGCCCGTTCAGCGTTGAATGAAATCTTTGCCAACCATCTAACGCTCAAAGCCGTGGATGGATGGCAGTCGCAGGCCAAATTCCCATTCATCAATGTGGGTACACCTGGTGTGTATAACGTCACAGCGGGGGAGGGAGTTTTAGGTGTTGAAATCCGTCCCATCCCGCAGGATGATGTTCTTGGTCTACGGTCCACGGTTGAGTCTTACTGCGAAGCCAACGGACTCGAATTACGCTTGAACGTCATGGAAAATGGCGTGGCGTGCGATCCGAATAATCCAGCGTTGAAAGCGCTCATCGAAGCGGTGAAGAAAGCGGGTGAGAATGAGGCGAGGATCGGGAAGAAGCTCCCCGGCACCAGCGCGCGATTCGCTCCCGGCGGTCAGGCAGTCGTGTGGGGACAATCCGGCGTCGGTCCACATGCAAAGAATGAGGCGCACTTCATCCCCAGCATCGAGCCGTATTACAAATCATTGAATGAGTTGGCGAAGTTGTGGAAATAAGTTATGTCATTGCGAGGAGCGTTCTTTGCGACGAAGCAATCTCCTCGTAAATTGGGGATTGCTTCGCAGCGTGCGCTCGCAATGACATTGGCTATCAAAACTTGAAGTGTATAAATATCCGCCCAAAGTTTTTGTCATCTTTCTCAACGCGGTGGTACAGCTTCTTGATATGTCCCTGATTCAAGAAACGCAAGACCTTTTTCTTGAGTTGACCACTTCCCTTGCCGGGAATGATCTCAACCAATTCGATCTTTCGGTCAATCGCTTCTTCGACGATGCGGTTTAATTCCGCGTCGATTTCCTTACCGCGGTTGTAGATGTCGTGCAAGTCAAGTTTAAGTTTAGCCATGGTGTCATTTTCTGTTGATGGAATAAATGAGTGTCGGAAAATTATCGCCAACAATGCCATCCACTTTTCTTTCCAGTGTCATTCCAATTCGTTCCGCGACTCTTTGTGAAGGAATATTCTCAGGGTCCATCAAACATATCAGGCGGGACAAATTCAGTTTCTCAAATCCGTATTTCAAAATGCCTTGCGCAGCTTCCGTCGCCAGTCCCTGATGCCAGAATGATTTGTCGAGCAAGTAGGCGATTTCCACTTCCAACCGGTCATCGATTTCCCAGGGTAACAAACCACAGCGCCCGATGAACTTCCCAGTTTCCTTGTGAATGGTTGCCCAGAGTCCCAACTCGGGATATGTCGGATGCCCATTCATGTGCCATTCCAATTCCTCTTTGGTCTCTTCGAGATTTTTGACGCCTTCCGGAAAATATCTACGGATCTCGGGGTCGCTGTATAAGACAAATAGATCATTCAAGTCATCCATAATGAGATGACGCAGATGAAGTCTGTCGGTTTCCAGAATTACTTTATCAGGCTTTGTCATTTTACCCAGCTTTCATGATTAGATTCTAGTAGAGAAATCAAATTTGCAGGCATAAGTGCTCTTGAAATAGATTGCAAGCTCGAATTCTCGAGTTCAAATGGTCACATCGGACATGCCTGTCTCACTCGTGCAATGCAAACTCAATCGCCTGTTCCACCGTCATCATACGACCTTTTGACCATGCCGAAACGAATAATATCTCATCCATTTTCTCTCGCAGGCCTGTCAGTTGTTCTTCAAAATAGAGCTGCTCGTCAGGTGTCATCGGTGTACCGCTCTTTTCACGGAGTGTATTGGCTGCGGCGAACAGTTGCAAAGCGCGTTCGTCTTGATTCCCATCGAGAGCAATAAATCCAAAACATTCCAATTGATGTGAGACTGCGCCGTTCTGTCCCATATCTCGAAAAGCAATAATAGTCTCGTGATAATATTCCAGCGCACTTGCGTAGTTACCGCGCCGGCGTTCCAGATGCGCCAGGTTGCTTTTTTCGAGGATCACGTTGAACCTTGCTCCAATTTCCTCATAAATCCTCACAGATTCTGTGAAGCGCGTCCGTGCTTCATGGTAGTCATTCCTGTGGATTGCATTGGTGGCTAATATCTCGCAAGCCTGGGCTTCTTGCGAGCGGAGTCCCGCTTCTCTTGCCAGGCGAAGTGACTCCTCCACGTAACGTTGTGACAACTCCAGATCATGATGCAGGTCAATGATTACGCGCGCCAGGATGTTCAGCGATCTGCATATTACATAAATATCACCCTCGGCGCGGGCAATGGAGTAGCTCTCCTGTAAAGAGGCTTCGGCTCGATCGCGGTCGCCCAGAAATTCCAAAGGATAGGCAAGGATAACCAAAGCGAACGCCAAACCGCGTCGATCCTGACTCTGACGGTATAACGTGACGCTTTCTTCGGCAGCGCGTTTTGCGTTTGCATTATCACCTAATGACAAATAGAGTCTGGTAAGTCCGCGTAACGCTTTGGCGCGTGCCACGAGTCGTTGCTCTGTTGTTATGCCATTGGGATTCGGAATTTTATCTACCTGCTCCAATGCTTTTTGTGTCCAGCGAAAGCCCTCAGCGGAATATCCGCCTGCTGTCCAAAAGAGGTTTGCGGCGCCAGCGATGCGCAGAGCGCTATAGGGATTCCTGCTCAATCCCCATTCCAGCGCGGCGCGCAGGTTATCCTGTTCTTCCAACATGCGATTTCCCCAAAGCATTTGATCTCTGCCCTTTAAATTTTCTTCCGCCAGTTCAGCAAATCGCACGAAGTAGTCAAGATGACTCTGTCGAATCAATTCCACTTCATCCGATTCAAAAAACCGTTCGCGCGAGTATTGGCGGATGGTCTCCAGGCGACGATATCGGATATCGCCCATGGATTCTTCGATGTAGATGAGGGATTTATCCACCAGCCGCGACAGCGAATCGAGGACATCAAGTCCGCTTCCCTCCTCGCCGCAAACTGATTCCGCGGCTTCAAGCGTCCAGCCTCCGACGAAGACTGCCAGCCTGCGGAACAACGTTTTCTCCTGTTCCGAAAGCAGGCTGTAGCTCCAATCGATCGTGGCGCGCAGAGTCTGCTGGCGTGGAAGGGCAGTGCGCGAACCTCCCGTCAACAAATGGAAACGGTCATCGAGCCTGGATGCGATTTGTTCGGGCGATAAAACTTTCACACGCGCCGCAGCCAACTCAACGGCGAGGGGGATGCCATCCAAACGGGAGCAGATCTGGGCGATGAATGAAGCGTTGTCTTCCGTTAGTTGGAAACCGGGTTTGGCGGTCGCGGCGCGTTCCATGAAGAGTCGGATCGATTCCACATCCAAAAGTTTTTCAAAAGAGGGTAGATGATTCAAGTCAGGCGTCGTCAACGAAGGCACGCGGTATGCCACTTCACCCGCGATGCCCAATATCTCGCGACTACTGGCGAGGATCTTCAGTTTTGGACAGGCGTGCAAAAGGGATTCACTGAATTGTGCACAGGCTTCGATGAGATGTTCGCAGTTATCAAGGATGAGTAGGAGACTTTTCGAGCGCAGGAAACCAGTGAGAACTTCAAGTGGATCACGATGAGCAGACTCTCTTAAGTTGAAAATCGCAAGCATGGTTTGCGGGACAAGCGCGGGATCCTCAATGGGTGCAAGTTCTGCCAACCACACCCCGTTGGAAAATTGTCCCAAACAGTCCGCTGCCACTCGCAGACCGAGTCGTGTCTTACCTGCGCCACCCGAGCCGGTAAGCGTAACGATTCGATTCGCGTCCATTAGTATTTTTATCTCTTCGATCTCTTTATCGCGACCGATAAAGGATGTAAGTTGTGCGGGAAGATTATGGTTGAATGACTCTACTGTTTTAAGTGGTGCGAACTCGGACGGCAGATCTGGAACGGTCAATTGATAGAGATGTCCGGGGTGCATGACATCTTTCAAACGTCGTTCACCCATATCGCGCAGTTCTGTTTTTTCAGGTAATTTGTCTTTTATCGAGTCGTGTGTAGTTTGGGAAAGAAGAATTTGCCCTCCATGCCCTGCGGACATGATGCGCTGGGTCATTGCCAGGGTCGTGTACCCTGAATACATTCTCCCATTCGGATCGTCTTCCAGTAGTTGTGCGGCGCCGGTATGGATCCCCATGCGGACTTTGATCGGCGCAGGCGACCATGCTTCGTTATGAAGAGCCTGCTGTGCTTCCAATGCGGCAAGTACCGCATCGCTTGCATGCTGAAATGCAACGGCATAAGAATCGCCGACGAATTGGAAGGTAAACCCATGATGAGTTTGAATGATTTGATTTAAAATTTCATTGTGCCGCGTTAAAAGCGCAGGCATCCCATCAGGATATTCCTGTGCAAGTTTTGTGCTTCCTTCAATGTCGGTGAATAAAAACGTGACGGTGCCAGTGGGGAGTGTACCCATAAAATTTTTCTCCGACCCGGCGGAGAAGGGTTCCTACTTCTTCTTTGCCTTTGCAAGAAATTCGAACGGCGGGCGTTGATTTAACTTGATCAGGTTTGCGCCCATATCGCTCAGGTATAACGCTGATAGCGAACCTGTGTCACAGCCGAGTCTTTGAAATTGATCCAATGGCATGCCAATGTAATGCGCGATCGCAAGTTTGATCGGGTCAGCATGCAGGACACAGGCGATAATATCCTTCGGTTTGTTTTTTCGAATGATCGCATCCAGTGTTGCTACGATGCGTGACTGGCACTCGTAGAACGTCTCACCTTCGGGGAATTGTGCACGAGAGGGTGCATGCTGGACAACCTTCCAATGGTTATGCATTCGTAAAGATGCAAGCGAACGTCCCTGCCATTTGCCGACGTTCGTCTCGATCAACCCCGCCTCGGTCTGGACATCAAGCCTGCATGCCGTTGCAATGGGTGTTGCCGTCTCCTGAGCCCTCTCCAGCGGACTCGAGTAGATGGCTTTGATGGGGACATCCTTCAATGCGTCTGCCAGATCTTGTGCCTGTTTCTGTCCGCGTTCATTCAAATGGACATCGGGCAAGTGACCTGCCAGTTTATGCTTTTTTGTGAAGTCGTTTTCACCGTGGCGAATCAATAATAGAAGTGGCATGAATTTTTATCCTATTGAAAATCCCAATCGCATTACATCCAGATAGGGGATGGTTTCATTGTAATACTGGCAAAGTGACTCCCAGACCGGAGCGTGCGGCAAGGATTCGGGATGCCTGCTTTTGACTTCCTTGAATGCATCGAACAGGCTTAATCCCTCTTCTTCTTTCAACGCGGCGGCACAAAACGCGCTCGATCTGTTGATTCCCGCGCCGCATGCCACCAGAATCCGATTCTCTTTTTGCTTGAATTCCCTAATGAAGTCAACGCCTGCGCGGATATGCTTGCCTGAGATCGGAGCCAGATCTTCCACGGGTAGGTATAACGAAACGATATTTGGCTGTTCCACCTTTTCGGCAAGTTGCAGCATGGCTTGAATGTGTTTGAAATCCAGATAGCTTTTGTTCAAAGTATCTCGATAGGCTCCGATATATAACCATGGGCGGATCTGATCCATAACTTATTTGATCTTCCGCTTCATTTCCTGGATCTGTTCTTCGCTCATGGCTGGGATATTCTCGACCTTTGTGATTCCCAGCGCTTTTCGTTGCGCTTCCCGCCACATTTCGAGCCGCGCGGTGACCTGTGACTCGTATCCCTCCTGGGAAGGTGCGTAGAAATAAGTGCCCAGGAGTCTCTTCGGTAAATATTGTTGCGGGGTGAAATGACCTTCCTGCTCATGCGGATACACATAGTCCTTGCCATGCCCCATCGCGGCAGCATCGCGATTGCCATCTTGCAAATGGCGCGGCACGGAGACTTGTCCCTCTTCTTCGATCTTCTTCATGGCTTTGAAATACGCGCCCGCACTGTTGGACTTGGGCGCCGTGGAAAGGTACAGCGTGGCTTCGACGATGGGGTAGATCCCTTCAGGCAGACCGATAAATTCAAAGGCTTGCATCGCAGACGATGTAACCACAATTCCCATCGGGTCGGCGAGACCGATATCTTCACCCGCCAAAATAATTAACCGGCGGATGATGAATTTCGGGTCTTCGCCTGCGTAGATCATTTTTGCGAGCCAATAGAGCGCTGCGTCCGGGTCACTTCCACGCACGGACTTGATGAATGCTGAAATTGTGTCGTAGTGTGCATCGCCGTCTTTGTCGTACAGCACGGCGCGTCGTTGAATGGACTCTTGCGCCACATCCAGTGTGATGTGGATGATACCGTCTTTATCGGGCGAAGTGGATTCCACTGCAAGCTCGATGGCATTGAGGGCGTTGCGTGCATCACCGCTGGCTACATCGATCAGGTGGGTGCGGGCGTCGGGCTCAAGGAGAATGTTCTTGTTCCCATAGCCGCGTTCTTTATCGGTGAGGGCGCGGTCGATGAGGATGCCAGTTTCCTGTTGATTTAGATTTCTAAGTTGGAACACACGGGAACGTGAGATCAACGCTTTGATGACTTCAAAATACGGGTTTTCAGTGGTTGCACCGATGAGGGTGAAGACTCCGGTTTCAACGTGGGGGAGAAGCGCGTCCTGCTGGGCTTTGTTCCAGCGATGGACCTCATCCACGAAAAGGATGGTGCGTTCGTTGTGAAGCCGCCTGCGTTCGAGCGCTTCTTCGATGACGACGCGCAGATCTGCCTTTCCTGCAAGAATGGCTGAAATGGTGACGAAGTGACTCTTGGTGGTGTTGGCGATGACTTGCGCAAGCGTGGTCTTGCCGGTGCCAGGAGGTCCCCATAGGAGGATGGAGGAGAACATTCGGTCCGATTCGATGGCGCGGCGCAGGAGTTTCCCTTCGCCGATGATGTGTTCCTGACCGATATATTCCTCCAGCGTGCGCGGACGCATCCGCGCGGCGAGAGGCGCTTCGCTTTTCATTCGTTCCTGCATGGCGTGGTCGAAGAGGTCAGACATGGCAGGGATTATAGCATTTCCTTCTTATTTGCCATAAAGACGTGACGGGTGCTAAGCTTTTTAACGAGAATCGAAAAGGACGCGCGAACGCGTCCTTTTCAGGATCAAGCATCGGCTTAGAAAGAGGCGATGGCGGTCTTCCTGTCCGTAAAGGTTTCAATGTACATGTCAAAGCCACTAAGTTCAAAGGTGGTTTTAGTCTCTTTGGAGAGATTCAGCAATTTCAAATGGGGAGACTTGTAGGTCCCTGCGTTAATGCCTTTTTTCATCTCTTCATCGCTGAGGTTGGCATCGGGGTTTAGGGCCCGGAGGTTGTTGAAAATTCCGTGGAAGGCACGCAAACCGGCACTGCTGACAAACGGCACATGAGAAAGATCCACAAGAATGTGTCGCGCACCGCCCTTGATCAACTCATCTGCCTTTGCCAAGAACGCATCAGATGTGTTGGAATCGATATTTCCATCCACGTGTACCACTGTGACCGGGACTCTCCCATTTTCGGTTGAGACTTTGATTTCCATAAGTGCTCCTTTTGTGCGAGTTGGCGAATAGGATTATTTTAGTCTGTTTTTGGTTTTTGCGAAGGTTTGGATTCTCCGAGGGGTTGACCTGTGGGATTGAAGATCGAACTTTATGCGTTGGGCGATTCCACTTGTGTACGTTGATGAGATTGATTGACAATATAGATGCCAGCCAGCGCGAGGCTACCGCCCAATATTTGCCATGCGCTGGGAATTTCCCCGAAGAGGGGAATGGCAAGAATGGTGGAAAGGACCGGTTGCAGGATCATCGTGGGCGAGACGACGGACGCGGGTAATCGTCCCTGTGCGTATGCCATCGCCATGTAACCGATGAGTTGGGAGACGAAAGCAGTCGTAACGAAGATAAGCCAGGTCTGTTTGGAGAATCCACTCAAGGGATGACTCAGCGCTTTATTGATGATGAAGAGGGTAATGCTCGCGCCGACACCGACCAGCCAGATGTGATTGATGGAATCAAAATGTTCGCGGCTTTTCTCAGTGAATAGAAAATAAAGTCCATAAAAGAAACCGGTAAAGATCGCCATCACATCGCCAATGCCAAAGCGTGGGTGCAGGATGAAGTCTGTTCCGAGAATGAGCGTTGCGCCGGAGAGGGCGAGTAATAATCCAACCCAAAACCTTCGCGGCAGGTTCTGCCGAAAGACCAGCCAGGCTCCCAGCGCCACCCAGAGCGGCGAGGTGTTGCCAAGCAGGGTAGCATTCGAAACAGTTGTGTAGTCCAACGCGGTGGTCCATAAGCCAAGGTCACAGGCAGTGAATGCCCCTGCGAGCAATGGGAAAAGAATGGCGGATTTTTTCAGCGATGGACTTTTCTTTACGCGCGGTGCAAAGAATGGGAACAAAAGAAAGATCGAAAAGAACATGCGATAGAACGCGGTGACCGGTCCGGGAGCGTCTGCCCAACGGACGAACATGGCAGAGAAACTGAGCGCGAGGATGCCCGCGCCTAATACAACATAGGCTGTGACGGATTTGTTTTGTGTCATTGAAATTTTATTGGACTTGGAGTCGATCGAGTGCGGCGGGAAGTTCCAATAATGAGGACAGGCTCGCGTCAGGCTGGATGCGGAACTGGTCCTCGGTCCTGGGCGCGGCGCGGCGGCTGATCCAGACCCCGTACATGCCGGCGTTCTGCGCGCCGTAAATATCCGCATCGAGATTATCGCCGACCATGACTGCCTCGGTTGGGAGCAGGTACCACTTCGAGAGTGCCATCTCAAAGATGCGCGAGTGAGGCTTTCTGTAACTGCACGCCGCAGAGGTGAGAATGAAATCAAAAAATGGACTGATGCCAAACCGTTGCGCCAGTTGTTGTACGTCCTTGTCATCGCCCGCGTTCGAGATGATGCCCATGCGATAGCCGTTTGCCTCCAGCTTTCTCAAGGCAGGGATGGCATCGTCCTCCAGGACCCAATTGTTTTGGGTCACGGCGAACAATGCATCGAGTGCATTGCGGATGATGTGCTCGGGGACTTCATCGTACCCCTTTTCTTTGAGGATCTCCTGCAGGACATATGAATATGTTGTTTCGAGCAGGTCCCTTTCGCGCTGTTTAAAATAATTCGCCAAATACTTTCGGAACTGGTGTGGAAAGGTGGTGATATTGAGTTCCATCCCCTGCGCGCGCAGATAGCTGGTGAGGGCATCATCTGCCTGTGCGATGATGGGTTCCCAATCATGACGCCCATACATGAGCGTCCCGCCGAAATCAAAGATGACCGCACGAATGAAATTGTTGGGCATAATATTTTATTGGTTTTATATGAATTATTTTAAGTCGCGAGGTTCCTGTGCGAGTGGGCGTTGCGGCAGGGTGGTGACGAGCACCTTGTCCACGCGGCGACCATCCATATCTATCACTTCGAACCGGAGTCCGTTCCACTCGAAATGGTCGGCTGTCTGCGGGACCTGCCCAAGCGAAACCATTACGAAGCCACTCAGGGTTTCGTACTCATCCTCATGTGGAAGGATTTTTAATTTGAATAATTCCTTGAACTCGTCCACTTCCAACATTCCGTCCAGCAGCCACGAACCGTCCTGTCGTTGTGTTGCTTGTGGCTCTTCGAATTCGATCTCACCGACGATCTCTTCAATAATATCGTTGATGGTCAGCAATCCCTGGAGGCCTCCAAACTCATCAATGACCAACAGTAACTCGGTTCCTTTCTCCTTGAATATTTCCAATGCGCGCGAAGCGAACATCGTTTCTGGTATGAAGAAGGCGGGTCTCAGCAGGTCTTTGAGTCTGATCTGTTCTCCGCTGAGGCTTTGTACAAGCAGGTCACGTGTCTTCACGATTCCGAGGATGACATCCAGGGTATCCTGCCGGACAGGGAACCGCGAATACTCACTCTCTGCGATCTTTGAGCGGATCTCTTCGAGTGAGTCGTCAATATCCAGCCAGACGATGTCGGTGCGCGGGGTCATCAGAGAATAAACGCGCTGATCACCGAGACTGAAAATGCCCTCGACCATATCCTGTTCAGATTCTTCAAAGACACCCGCTTGCGTGCCCTGATCCATTAGAAGGTGGATCTCTTCTTCCGTGACCGGTGGCTCATCGCTTACTTTCACGCCCATTAGCTTCAGGATAAATTCCGTGGAGAAACTCAGGAACCTCACGATGGGCGAGAATACTTTTGAAAAGAAGATCATCGGAGCCGCAACCACAGATGAAACTCCCTCCGGGTCGCGCAATGCCAATCGTTTGGGAACAAGTTCCCCCAGGACAAGCGAGAGATAAGTGATGGGTAACACGCCAACCAACAAACCGATCACTCCGCTGTACGGCTCCATTGCCGGAAATTTTTCAAGCTGGACATTGATCCACACACCGAGGGTTGCGCCAGATAATGCACCGATGAACAGGTCGATGGATGTAATTCCGATCTGAATGACGGAAAGGAATTGATTCGGGTTCTCTGTGAGTTTCAGGACCGCACTGGCCCGTTTATCACCTTTGTTGCTTTCGGTTTGCAGTCTTGCCTTGCGGACTGAAAGCAGGGCTGTCTCAGCCATCGCCAACACGCCATTCAATAAAAGCAATATTCCAATGGTGATAAGCCCTGAAGTAAAATTAATTTCTATGGGGATTTCTGACATGGTTAACTGAACTTCTCTGTACTCTTCCTGTATTGTCATATTGTACTATGGATGACCCGCCTCTTACCGGACCTCGATGCCTGCTCCCGTTTCGACGCGACCAATCAACCAGACGGCTTGTCCCATTTCCTCCGCCCGAGTGATGAACGCATCCAACTTGTCCTGCGGCACTCCCAGCAATAATCCGCCGCTGGTCTGTGGATCGAATAATAGCATTTGGTTTTGTTCATCAATTGAATCGGCAAAAGCGACTTTCGGCTCGAAATGTTTTTTGTTATCGAACGCGCCGTCGGGGAAACAGCCTTTATCCGCATATTTTCTCGCGCACGAAATGAACGGGATCTTTGCGAAATCCAATTTCAACGCGACGCCCGAAGCATCCGCCATTTCCATGCCGTGACCGAGCAGACTGTATCCGGTAATATCGGTCCCGCCGCGCAAACCAAATTCGTTCGCGAGTTGACTGGCCGTTTTGTTCAGCCGTTTCATCCACTCGACGGCTTCGCTTACATCCTGTGTCTCGGCTTGTTCGCGCTTCAAGGCTGTCGTTGTGACTCCAAAGCCGAGAGGCTTGGTCAATACCAATGCATCACCAACCTTGAGTCCACCTTTACTCACCATCTTGCGCGGATCGACAAAGCCAATGACAACGAGTCCGTATTTCGGTTCCTTGTCCTTGACCGTATGCCCGCCCGCGATGACCACGCCTGCTTCGAATGCTTTTTCCGCGCCGCCGCGGATGATCTCGCTGGAGATCTCGTTTGGCAGATCATCTGGCAGCGCCGCAACGTTCAGTGCCAGGAAGGGTTGTCCACCCATCGCGTATACATCAGAAATGCTGTTCGCCGCTGCGATGGAGCCGAAATCATACGCATCGTCCACGACCGGCGTGAAGAAATCCGTGGTGACGACGATGGCGCGGTCATCATCCAAACGCCAAACAGCCGCGTCATCAGGTTCCCGCAGACCCACCAACAGGTCCGGGAAGGAGGCGGCTGAAAAGACATCTTTGATGGGACGCAGTACCTGCGTCAGCGCATCAGCGCTTAATTTGGACGCTCAACCCGCACACGCGGAAAGAGTCGTGAGCCGAATTTCGCGTCCCGTTTGGGGAATCGGCATTTCTCTCCAATAAAGCAGGGGCGACAGGCCCGTCGCCCCTGCAAATATTATTAGGGCACGGTTGGCGTTAAAGTTATGCCTGGCAGCGGCAGGATGAATTGATTGCCACTCGGGAGGAATATCGTCTGTACGCCCGGAGCCAGTTTCAAAATGTATTGATATTGCAGGATCTCCGGGTTGTTTTGAATGGATTGCCCGATCAACTCATTGGCTTTTGCCTGCGCCTCTGCCTGAATGATCTGCGCATCTGCAGCGCCCTTCGCTGCGATCACCGCCGCGTCTGCTTGGCCCTGAGCCGTTTGGCGCGCCTGCTCCGCTTCCTGTTTCTTTTGCTCAACGGTCAATTTGGCTTGTTGCGCCTGTTGCTCGGCGATCTGCTTTTGTTCCACCGCCGCGGCATAACCTTCGCTGAAGTGGATGTCGCGCAGGATGAAGTCTACCAACTCTAGATTGTTCTCGGTAAATGTGGCGGTTAATTGTTCTGTAATGAATTCCACCATTTCAGCCCGTTTGCTCGAGACAACTTCTTCGACGCCGTATTGGGCAACCGCATCACGAATGATGCCGCGCGCTTCGGGACGTACGATGCCCTGCTGGTAGTTATTTTGCCATACGATGTGAAGTTGTACAACTTTTCTTGGGTCAACTCTATAAAGTACTGAAGCATCAAGGATGATCTCTTGCCCATCCTTGGTGCGGGCGCGGATCGAATCATCTCCCTGCACCTGCCCTTCAGTGGCTGCAGCAGACATCGTGTAGTTCTGGTTCGAAATTGAATAAGTTACCACCTGTTCTACGATGGGCAAAATCCAATGCAAACCGGGCTCCAGCGGCTCGGGACGAACACCGCCCGCACTGATTGTCTTGACCACGCCGCGTTCGTTGGATTCAACATAGACCAATCCAGCTCCCAGCGTAGTGAGCAAAAGCGCAACGACAAGCACGATCACTACCGTGGTGCCCAGCCCTTTTGCACCTTGATTGCGGCTGGTACGCGCGATGGCGAGCACGCCCAAGCCGATGGCGCCGAGCCATGCAAAACCTGCCAAAGATCGAATTACATCAACAATATTCATGGATCCTCCGATTCATAGTTGAAATTATTATACCGCCATGATAGCATAGCGGCATGCACACTGCAAAAGGACAGGTGGTTGAGTTGATTCTGGAGAATGGATTCCGTCACGCCTGGATTTCCTGCCCCGCGAACATGATCCCCGCCCCGGGACAATACCTGCTCGCCAGCAACGCCTCAGACTCGCCTCTGCCTGTCTCTATTTTCTATACGAGTTCTGCCTCTCAAGGTTTTATCGCCTCCGCGCCACTTTCTGACTCCTGGACCCCCGGAGCGGAAATTTATTTACGCGGTCCATTGGGGCGTGGATTTTCGTTACCTGTCCCCGCTCGAAAGATCGGATTGATCGCCTTCGATGATGCGCCGTCGCGTTTGCACGGCTTGATCGCTCCTGCATTAAAACAGGGTGCGGCGGTGGTGCTGGTCACCGACTTCGCTTCAGATTCTCTGCCCGATGAGGTGGAAGTCCAGCCCATGTCCGCGCTGGCTGAGATCGTGGAGTGGGCGGATTATCTCGCCATCGATGTGGCGCGTGAGAATTTGTTTGAGTTGAAAGAATGTTTGGAGTCCATGAAACAGGCTCGGGCTGGAGACGATGTGCAGGTCCTCATCCGCACGCCAATGCCGTGTGGGGGAGTCGCTGATTGCGGGGTCTGCGCCGTGACGCTCAAATCCGGGTGGGAGATGGCTTGTAAAGATGGGCCTGTTTTTGAGTGGCGGGAAATCTAGAACCAGATTCGGAAGGATGTCGTTGTGGAACCTGAGAGCCCTTGATATACCACGACAACATCGATCGGTACGAGTTCCCCCTGCTTTTGATTTGAAAAACTGAATGTTGCAGTGCCAACGCCTGCGCTGTTCGTCACGAAGAAATATTCATCTGCTTTGCCATCGGGCCAGTGAATGACGATCCTGCCATTCGCATCCTTTACAGGTTGGAGTGTTTGGCTTTGCACGATCACGGAGACAGTTTGTTGCCCTTTTGACAGCGTAACCGATTTTTCGACGAATGCCCGCACTTTGATGGACAACACGGGATTGATCGTGGCGTCCTGTGGTGCGACCGGTTTGAGTTGCGCCGTGTCCTCACTGAGTAGATCAAAATAAATACGACCAAGGTCGGTGATGACCACGCGCTGGTCTTCGGGACGGTCAGCGCGCCATTCGAAGCGAGCCCTCTCGAAATATTGCACAATGACCTTGTCGTGAAACTCGAACGGTGAGATGGGGCTGCCGAATTGCGATGTTCCGCCGTTGGCTTTGAAGAAATCAAGGAAGGCGTAGCAGACTCGCTGCCCCGTGATGAATAACTGGCAGCCAGCCGAGTTTTCGAGTTTGAGTTGAGCATCAGGTTTGTAGGTGGCTTGTCCAAGCGATGTCAGTTGTATTTTTGCGTTTCCAAGCAGGTCTTTGCCCAACTCGAAGCGCGCACGTTGAAAGTATTGGACAGTCCTGCCATCTTTGGATTTGATCTGTTCCGTGATCGGGTATCCGTATACCAGTTTGGGATCTTTGGCGTTTTTATAGAATTTGAGGAATTCGCCTTTTACGTAATGTCCCGTTTCAGCGAAAAATTGTACATCTGCAGACTGTGCCTGTACGTTTCCCCATGATGTCAGCAGAACAAAAAATATGAGCAGGGATGAAACTGATCGTCGAACGGCTTTCATCAGATTCATTATACTCATATTCGGTGGGTAAGGGGTGTGTCGTACCTGCCAGTTTGGATAAGCCTCTAACTTTGGTCGGGCGCATTTATGAGCGCATTTATGATCCGTTCTGCGGCATGACCATCGCCGTAGGGATTCGCCGCCTTTGCCATCTTTGCATATTCAGACGGGTCATCCAACAACCGCTTTGCCTCCTGGACGATGCGTCTGGTCTCTGTTCCAACGAGCTTTAGGATCCCCGCTTCGATTCCCTCCGGGCGTTCAGTCGTTTCGCGCATCACCAGCACAGGGATGCCGAACGTCGGCGCTTCCTCTTGAATGCCGCCTGAGTCGGTGAGGATGAGTGTTGAACGTTTCATCAAATGCACCATCGGAAGATAGTCTTGCGGCGGCAAAAGTGTGATGTGTTTCACGCCCTTTAAAATACGATTGACTGGTTCCTGTACGTTTGGGTTCAAATGGACGGGATAAACGATCTCAACATCCTCGCGTTCTGCAATCTCCTTGAGCGCGAGACAAATGTTTTCCATGCCTTGACCGAAGTTCTCGCGGCGGTGGGCGGTGACTAGAATTAGTCGTTTAGTTGTTGGTCGGGTAGTCGCTTGGTCTTGAATGCCCAGTTTATTGAGGAGTTCGGTGATCTCTTTTGGTTCATCCTGGTGGGCGACATAATTTAATGCATCGATAACGGAATTACCAGTGACAAAGATCTTTTCCGCCTCAATGCCTTCGTGTAAAAGATTTCCCTGTGACCAGCTTGTCGGCGCGAAGTGCAGATCTGCGGTGACGGTTGCCAGCCTGCGATTGATCTCTTCGGGGAAGGGATGCCACTTGTTGTGTGTGCGAAGACCGGCTTCGATGTGTCCGAACTTGATCTTGCGGTAGAACGCCAGCAGGGAGGTAGTCACGACCGTCGTTGTGTCGCCGACAGCCAGCACCCAATCGGGATTGAAATCGGCAAGAATGGGGTCGAGATGGGTGAAGATGCCCGCGCTAATCTGCGCCATGGTCTGACCGCCGCGCATCAGATCGAGGTCGTAATCAGGCTTGATCTCGAATAATTCCAATACCTGGTCGAGCATTTGACGGTGTTGCGCCGTGACACAGACACGCGCTTCGATATTGGGGGTCTGCTTCAATAGCTGGACGATCGGAGCCATTTTCACGGCTTCGGGGCGTGTGCCAAATACGGAGAGGATTTTCATTCGATTTACGATTTATGATTTTGGATTGACGATTTGGCGTCACCAAGGCGGTGGAATTGGAAGCCAGCCTTCTGCCATTCATCCATTTTCCAGGCATTGACGGTATCGATGGCAATACGCGCGGTTGTCTGTGACGCGATTTCTTCCGGCTTCAGTGTGACAAATTCAGTGTGTTTGACGAGCAATAGGATCAAGTCCGCATCTTTGATCGCATCGCTGAGACTAGCCGCCATGGTGATTCCATCCATTTTGGCATCAGGCTTGAACGGCTCCCAGGCTTTGACTTGCGCACCTTCCTTCTGCAATAGATGGACAACTTCATTTGCCGGGCTTTCACGCAGGTCATCTACATCGGGTTTGTAGGCAAGCCCGAGAGCGGCGATCTTTTTATTTAGTAGTATGCTCGAAGCGGCTTCCCCGCCGCCGGGGACGGCGGCTTGATCATCTTTGAATGCCTGTTTTACTTTTTCCACAACAAAATGCGGCTGTGTATCATTGACGTAGCGCGCATGATAGATGAGCGGAGTCAATTCCGGTGCGGCTTCGACGAAGAACCACGGGTCCACGCTGATGCAGTGACCGCCAACCCCGGGTCCCGGGCTGAGGATGTTGATGCGCGGGTGCAGGTTGGCGAGACTGATGGCTTCCCATACATCCACACCGAATTTTTCAGCGAGACGGGCAAATTCATTGGCAATGGCGATGTTGACGTCACGGGTGGTGTTTTCCATGATCTTGACCATCTCGGCGGTCGTTGAGTCCGTTTCGATGATCTTGCCTTTGACGAAGGTGGCGTAGAGATCGTGCCCAGCTTTTGCCGATTCGGGGGTCACGCCGCCAATGACGCGGGCGTTCTCGATCAACTCACGTAGTATTTGCCCGGGTAACACGCGCTCCGGCGAATAGCACAGGAAGAAATCGGAACCAGCTTTCAGCCCGGAGCGCTCCAATATAGGGGCGACCAGATCAATGGTCGTGCGAGGCGGGGAGGTCGATTCCAGCACAACCAAATTCCCTTTGCGGAGAAATGGGACAATCGCTTCCGTGGCGGAAATCACCGCACCCATGTCGGCAAGTTTATATTTTCGTCCGTCAAAATCCCCATATTCGTGTTCCTTGAAGGGAGTCGGTACGGCGATGAGGAAGGCGTCCGCTTCTTCGGGTTTGGGAGATGCCGAAAGGTTACCTGAATGGATCGCTTGCGTGACAACATCGCGCAAGCCCGGCTCGTGGATGATGATCTCGCCTTTTTTGAGGGCATCGACGACTTTGGTGTTGACATCCACACCGAGGACTTTAACCCCGTTCACGGCGAAGGTAGAGGCGGTCGGCAGTCCGATATAGCCGAGACCAAGAATACAGATCTTGTTGAATTTCACATGAACTCCTTTTGGAGGAATATTTCCCTGGCGGACCAATTATACAGCCTTGATAAGCGACCTTTAGGAAACCTTTTTGCGACGATGCTCGTAGATAAATTAGGATTAAGAGCGTGTCTTGTTGTATAATGAATTGGAGGAAAAATGGAATTCCTGCTTGAGCCGAATGTAGCTTATCTCATTTTATTGGCGGGTGTGATGCTTGGGTTTATGGCGATCGTCTCGCCTGGGACGGGATTATTCGAAGTGGGGGCGTTTTTCTGCCTTATGCTGGCTGGATATGCGGTCTATAACCTGTCTTTCAACTGGTGGGCGTTGGTTTTGTTGGTGCTCAGCCTGATTCCCTTTATATATGCCATTCAAAAACCGAAACGTGAGTTGTACCTCGGTTTGTCCATTGTATTACTAACGGTTGGCTCGGTATTTCTGTTCCCAAATTCAGAAGGAATCATAGCGGTGAATCCGCTTGTCGCGATCACTGCATCGGTTTTGGTGGCAGGCTTTCTGTGGATCGCAGTTCGCAAATCCATAGAAGCATCATCTGTCAGACCCAGCCATGACCTGGATGCGTTGATTGGCAAGGTCGGGGAAGCCAGGACAAAAGTGTTCGATGATGGGAGTGTGCAGGTGGGTGGTGAGCTATGGTCGGCCCGGAGTGAAACTTCCATCCCTGCCGGCAGTTCGATCCGTGTTGTTCGAAGAGACGGATTTGTTGTGACTGTGGAAAAGATCAAATAACACCAAATCATAAAAGGAGATTGCTATGGATATACTTACAGCAAGCGGCGGACTGATTTGTTTTGTTGGTGCAATCCTTGTCATTGGTTTTATCTTTGTAGCCAATGCCATTCGCATTGTTCCAGAATATCAGCGCCTCGTAGTGTTTCGTCTGGGTCGTTGTATCGGTGCTCGCGGTCCGGGAATAGTCTTTCTCATCCCGGTCATTGACCGTGCTGTGAGAGTGGATTTGCGCGAACAAGTCCGCGAAGTGCCTCACCAGGTTTCGATCACCAAGGATAATGCACCAATCTCGATCGATTTCTTGTGGTATCACAAAGTCCTGGATCCCGCTGAGTCTGTTTTGCAGGTGGGTAACTTTGAAGTAGCCGCGGCTGGTATCGCGGCAACTACTCTGCGTGCCGTCATCGGTGGTATTCCGCTTGATGATGTTCTCTCAGAACGTGAGCACATTAATAACATGCTGCGCGCCCGTCTGGATGAGGTGACTGAACGCTGGGGTGTGAAAGTGACCAACGTTGAGATCCGCGAGATCATCCCGCCACGTGATGTTCAGGACGCCATGAACCGGCAGATGTCCGCAGAACGTATCCGCCGCGCCGTCGTAACCGAATCGACCGGTACGCGCGAAGCCGCGGTCAACGTGGCAGAAGGTGAAAAGCAATCCAACATTCTGCGCGCAGAAGGTCAGAAACAATCTGCCATTCTTGCGGCAGAAGGTGAGAAATCTGCACAGCTCCTGCGAGCGGAAGGCTTCGCGAAAGCCCTCGAGCAGATCTTCAATGCCGCCAAGGGCATCGACCAGAAGACCATGACGCTTCAATATTTCGAGACACTTAAGTCGATGGGAACAAGCCCATCCACGAAATACATCTTCCCGATGGAATTTACAAGTTTGCTTGATAATTTCCTTGGCAAGGATGCAAAGAAGTAAACAGGCAAAACGGTAAATAAACTGATCAGTAGAAAGTGGAGAGATACCTTTCCACTTTCTACTTTTTTATTGATACAATGCCCCTGCTTATGGAAATTCAAACCGCCAGTATTCGCGATCTTGGAGCGTTACGCCGACTTGAAAACGCCTGTTTCGACAAGGACGCCTGGCCCCTGCTGGACCTCATCGCAGTGCTGACGTGGCCCGAAGTGATCCGGTTAAAGGCTGTGGAGGATGATAAATTGGTTGGGTTTGTCGCAGGCGATCCACGCCCTTCCCAAGCCGTGGCATGGATCGCCACCATTGGAGTGGATCCCGGCTACCAGCGACGCGGCATCGGGCGTGCGCTTCTGCGTGCCTGTGAAGGGCAGATCAAACTGTCACGCGCGCGGCTGACGGTGCGTATTACGAATCATGGAGCCATCTCATTATATGAGCAGGAAGGCTATCGCACCAGTGATATCTGGAAAGACTATTACACCGACGGGGAAGATGGCTTGGTGATGGAAAAAGTTTTGTAAAGCGAGATATTATCTCGCTCTACGTGAGATATAATCACTGATAATGACACAGCAGATACTAACTCCACCAGTTTGGGTGGATAAACCAATAACATTCAACCAAATGGTTGCGGATCTTTCCGCCCAGCCCCGCATCGCAGTGGACACGGAATCGAACAGCCTGCATGCGTACCGTGAACGAGTTTGCCTGGTCCAATTTTCAACACCGAAAAAAGATTATGTTGTTGACCCGTTGATGCTCCAGGATCTGAGTGCGCTTGCGCCGCTTTTTTCCAACCACAAAATCGAGAAGATCTTCCACGCTGCAGAATATGATTTGATCTGTCTGCGGCGTGATTTTGGGTTTGAGTTTGTCAACCTGTTCGACACTATGCAAGCGGCGCGCATTCTGGGGTATCAATTCGTCGGGTTGGATAATATCCTCTCTGATAAATTTGGCGTGAAAATGGACAAGCGCCATCAGAAAGCGGATTGGGGTGCAAGACCGCTCTCTCATGCGCAGATCGATTATGCGCGCTTCGATACACATTATCTCTTTCAGTTGCGCGATCTGTTGGATGGCGAATTACACGAAAAGGAACGATGGGAACTCGCCGTGGAGGATTTTTCCCTTGCCTGTCATGTGAACGATTCGAAGGAAAAACTGAATGGTGCCTCCTGGAAGAAGTTCAGCACGCGCAAGGATCTCTCTCCGCGCGAGTTGACGATCATGAGCGAATTATGCACCTGCCGTGACCTGATCGCTGAGAAGCTGGACCGCCCGGCATTCAAGGTCATTAGCGATGACACCCTGCTTGATATTGCGCGCAAACTTCCCGAGAAGGATGTTGATCTCGCCGGGATCGGAATGAGTTCAAGGCAGATTCATTTGTGGGGAAAGGAGATTTTGGTGGCGATGAAGCGCGGGGTGGATGCTCCGCTGGTGAAACGGGAGCAGGTCAAACGTCCGAATGATGCGGTGCTCAGGCGGCTGGAAAAACTCAAAAATTGGAGGAAGAAAGTTGCCAAGGATCTCGCGGTCGAGTCGGATATTGTCCTGCCGAAAATGTATGTAAGCAGGCTGGCTGAAGATCCGCCGAAAAGTTTGAAGGAGTTGGAGAGTGTTATGAGTGGGTCTCCAACCCGGTTTCAAAAATATGGCACGCAGATTTACAGTTTGATCGGAGGCTGAGATGAAGATCCATTTTCACGGCGCGGCGCACACGGTGACGGGAAGCCAGCATCTGCTGGAGATCAACGGACACCGCCTCCTTCTGGACTGTGGGCTGTATCAGGGTCGGCGCGAGGAAACCTACTCTCGTAATTTGACCTTTGCCTATGACCCGCGCAAGATCGACGCAGTGATCCTCTCTCATGCTCACATCGATCATTGTGGAAACCTGCCGAACCTCGTGCAGGACGGTTATAGCGGACCTGTGTATGCCACGCATGCGACGGTAGACCTGGCGACGATCATGATGGCGGATTCGGGTCGCATCCAGGAATCCGACGCGGAGTTCGTGAACAAGAAACGGCTGGCGCGCGGTGAGGAACCCATCGAGCCTCTTTATACGGAAGTGGATGCCCAGCACGCTGCCGATCTTTTCCGTGGTGTGGATTATGACAGGGCTTTTGAGCCTGTGCCGGGCGTGACCGCCCGGTTTGTTGAAGCGGGACATATTCTGGGCTCCGCCGCTGTTTCATTGGGGATCGAAGAGAAAGGCAGGAAGATCCGCTTTTGGTTCTCCGGCGACATTGGACGATATAAACTGCCTTTATTGCGTGACCCGGTGTTACCTGAGAACGTGGATTATCTTCTGATGGAGTCGACCTACGGGGATAAATCTCACGCTGATCCATCACTGGCATTTAATGAATTTCGCGATGTGGTGCGGCGAACGCTCAAGCGGAATGGCAAAGTCATCATCCCTGCTTTTGCGGTGGGACGTACGCAGGAACTCGTCTATCACCTGAACGAAATGATGCACGAAGGCGATGTGCCGCGTGTGCCTGTGTTCGTGGATAGTCCGCTGGCGGTGAATGCTTCAAACGTATTCAGAAAGCACCCGGAATGTTTCGATGCGGAGACCCGGCAATTTGTAGAAGAGGCGCGCCACCCCGCCCTGGACTTCGAGATGCTGACTTATGTGCAATCGGTGGAAGAATCGAAGGCGTTGAATCTGCGCAAAGATCCGATGGTCATCATCTCCGCCTCGGGGATGGCTGAAACCGGGCGCATTCTGCATCACTTACGGAATAACATCGAGAACTCCAGGAATACGGTTTGTATCGTCTCCTGGCAGGCTCCATACACATTGGGACGGCGTCTCGCTGACCGCGAGAAACAGATCAAGATCTTTGGAGAACCCTACACCGTCCATGCGGAAGTGGCAACCATTGGCGGTCTCTCCGGTCACGCAGGGCAGGATCTGTTGACAAAGTATGCCGTCAACGTAAAAAACACGGTGAAGAAGGTTTTCCTTGTACACGGCGAAGAGAAGCAAGCCATGATGCTTACCGAGAAACTGAAGGAAAACAATATGCGCGAAGTGTATTATCCCGAGATCCATTCAAGTGAGGAAATTTAAGTTATAATCTCGCCGCTATTCATCACGTGACGTTTGAATATGATACGTGAGCCTAATTGGGAAGGTGCCAGAGTGGTTGAATGGGACGGTCTCGAAAACCGTTGTGGGCTTCGGTCCACCGAGGGTTCGAATCCCTCCCTTCCCGCTAGTGAAAAGCGCGTCCACGCGGACGCGCTTATTGTTTCCCCAGAGTATCCTCTGATCTGCCAGGGAAGACTGTTTTGACGTATTGTTTTTAATCCCCAAAATCCCTATAATGATTGATGGGAGCGCGTATTTTTTATGTTACCGGGAGGGACCCATGAACAATTCAACTGTTGCGTCTCAATCCAATACTGCCGGGCAGTCTCCTCAATTGCATCTTGTGCATTGAAAAAGTGACCATCGAATTTGTAGTTTGCTTTCATGGAAAGGAGAAATGATGACGACTCAAAACACTGATCAAGTTAACGTTCCGAATCCTGAAAAGATCGCCTTGAACAAACGGCTTGAAACGGCAGGATGGGGCTTCTTCCTGATCATGGCTGGCGGGTTTGCCCTTGTGCCTGATGAAGTGATTCCCAAAGGATTGTGGTCCATTGGGCTTGGCTTGATCCTGCTTGGATTGAATGTGGCGCGCTATTACAACGGCATCCGCATGAGCGGGTTCACCACTTTCATTGGCATCTTCTCGCTGATCGGCGGGATAATCCAATTGCTGGGATGGAAGTCCATGGATGGCGCATTCTTCCTGATCATTCTGGGTGTCTATCTGATCCTCAAGCCGTGGTTCGATAAACATCAGCTTTTTGGGAAGGCTGAGCAAAGCTAGGTCGATCATTTCCATATGGGGGAGTGGTGGAGGGTGATATGAAATTCGTTTCCTGCCCATAGATTTTATACCTATTGGGTCATATTTTTAGTGGTAAGATTCGGGTGATGAAACTCAATCTCGCACTCGCACAGATCGCTACAAAATTGGGGGATGTCGAATCCAATCTTGAAAAGCACCTTGATTACATCAAAAGAGCAAAATCTCAAAAAGCGGATTTGTTGATCTTCCCCGAACTTTCTCTGACAGGATATGTCTTGCAGGATCTCGTCGCCTCTGCCGCGCACCAGCCGAAGGAGGATGACCCCATATTCAAGCACCTCCTCAAGGAGAGTCAGGATCTGGACCTTGTGGTTGGATTCGTCGACGAAGACGAACGCCACCGCTTTTTCATCGCTTCAGCCTACTTATCTGGTGGAAAGGTCCTGCATGTACATCACAAGGTATATCTACCTACTTACGGTCTCTTCGATGAAGGACGCTTCTTCGCCTGGGGTGATTCGGTCCGCTCTTTCGACACGCGTTTCGGACGCGTTGGCTTGCTGATCTGCGAAGATTTCTGGCATGCGTCGCCTCCGTACCTGCTCTGGTTGGATGGCGCCGATATTATGCTGTTCTCGTCCGCCTCACCTGGGCGTGGTTTGAACGACAAGGAGAAGCTGGAGTCCGCACGCTGGGTGGAGCGGGTGAGCAAAGCGTACGCCAGTATGTTCACATCCTTTGTGGTGCATTGCAACCGGGTTGGTTTCGAAGATGGGTTACTCTTCTGGGGCGGCGCAACGGTCAACGATCCAAATGGGGAATTGATCGCGCAAGGTCCGTATTTCGAAGAAGCGCTTACTTTTGCTGAATTGGATTTAAACCAACTCCGCCGTACACGGGCACGCCTTCCACTGCTTCGAGATGAGCGGACAGCTCTTGTACAAAAAGAAATGACCAGGATACTTTCCCGTGGTTGATCTGACCATTAACACTGATGTCGCCCGTCAAATATTGACCGGTTTTATTCGTTCCGAAGTCACCCGTGTTGGATTTTCGCATGCGGTCGTTGGTCTCTCAGGCGGCATTGACTCCGCACTTTCGTGTGCACTGGCAGTCGAAGCATTAGGCGCAGACAATGTATTGGCTGTACGAATGCCTTACAAGGCATCCAGCCCTGATTCTCTGGCACATGCCGAATTGCTCATTGAACAATTCGAAATTCCCAGCAAGACGATCGAAATTACGGACATGGTCGAGCCATTGTTTGCCCTTGACCCGAACACGACGAAACTGCGCAAGGGTAACATCATGGCGCGCGAACGGATGATCGTTTTATACGACCAATCCGAAGTGTTCAAGGGACTCGTCATCGGTACAAGCAACAAGACCGAGATCCTGTTGGGATATACCACCCAGTGGGGTGACTCCGCTTCCGCGATTAATCCCATCGGTGACCTTTACAAAGCTCAAGTGCGTCAGCTTTCCCGCGCGATGAACATCCCTGCACCAATTGTCGACAAGGCGCCCTCCGCCGATTTATGGGATGGTCAGACCGATGAGGGGGAACTTGGGTTTACCTATGAACAAGCCGACCAGTTGCTCTATCTGTTGGTCGATCAACGCTACAGCCCACAGGAATGCGTGGAAGCGGGTTTCGATGAAAAATTTGTTGACCAGATCATCAAACGGATCAGGCGTAATCAGTTTAAACGGATGCAACCTCCGATCGCTAAATTGAGCAATCGAACGGTCGGTTACGACTTCCTGTACCTGCGCGACTGGGGCACGTAACTCGAATTAAAATAGATTTCAAAAGCAGAAGGCACCTGCCTTCTGCTTTATGTTGCAAGGATGATAAAGTTAATAATGATTCGGATCCCTCCTGCACTAAAACATCGTCGATTTTTCTACCTCTGGCTGGGACTTTTGATCTCTGTCGCCGGGACCCAGATGCAGATCTGGGCGATCTTTTGGCATATCCGCGAACTGACCGATAAGCCTATCGCATTGGGCGGTGTAGGTCTTGCGCGTATTCTGCCCGTCATCATCTTTTCGTTGATCGGCGGTGCAGTGGCAGATTCCCTGAATCGCACCAGGATTTTATTTATCACTCAAAGTGCCGCCGCTTTGCTAGCCATCGCTTTGGGCTTGCTGACACAATTTGGGCACATCACGATCTGGCATATTTATGCAATCACTGCTTTTCAAGCGGTTGCGATCGCATTTGATGGACCAGCGCGTCAGGCTCTCGTCCCGAACCTGGTCCCGGCAAAAGACCTTCCCAACGCCTTTAGCATGACCTCCATTGCCTTTCAAACGGGTGCCATCATCGGTCCCGCATTGACAGGTTTTGCCATTGCTTTTGCAGGTCAACAGGCTGTTTATTACATCAACGGGATTTCCTTTTTGGCTGTCATCATAGCTCTGGTTTTGATCGGTGATGTACCGCAGAAAAAATCCGAATCTGGCAAGGTGGTAAGCTGGTCAGCCATTCGTGAGGGAATCTATTTTATATTTAGCAAAGAGATTATCATCTCGACCATGATGTTGGACTTTGTTGCCACTTTCTTTGCCTCTGCCAATACGCTGATGCCGATCGTGGCGCGCGACATCCTCAACGTGGGCGTGTTGGAATATGGCTGGCTCTCTGCCGCGCAATCCGTGGGCGCGGTTTTAGCAGCTTTGGTTATTTCACAGATCCATGAACTTCGCAGGCAGGGACCAATCTTTTTGGGATCGGTGGTCGTTTTCGGCGCCGCGACCGTTCTTTTTGGAATGAGCAGCTCCGTTATTCTAGCGTGGTGCGCTTTGGCGGTCACGGGAGCAGCCGACGCGGTCAGTACGATCATCCGGAACACGATCCGACAGTTACAGACTCCCGATCATATTCGAGGTCGCATGACCAGCATTAATCAGATCTTTTTTCAGGGAGGTCCTCAACTGGGGGAGATGGAAGCGGGGATTGTCGCGCAATTGTTCGGTGCGCCTGCGGCGATCGTCAGCGGCGGAATTGCCTGCGTGTTGGGGATGTCCATGATCGTTCGCAAATGGCCCGCACTTCTAACCTACAACGGAGACGAACATATCCAGACCGGTGTATCTGCCGCAGATTGACGTGAACCTTACGATTCCTGTACGATTCAATACCATCGGATATTTGGGTGTTGACTTGCCCTCTGAACAGTACTATACTGGCGGTAACGAGGTAAATGTCTTATGCGAGCAGATACCTACAAGAAAGAAAAACCAAGCTGAAAGCACGCGTCTCTTCGCGTGCTTTTTTTATTCCAATCCCGAAAGGAGATTCAAAAAATGGACTATGGACTGATCGGCAAGCTCGAGAAAGCAAAACGGTATGCAGAGGACAAAACCCGTTTTCGCTTCAGTAAATTTGAACTGACCTTCCACGGTGACAACAACGACCATAAAGTCAGTTTCGATAATGGTGAATTTCAATGTGACTGTGAGTTTTTCCTGACCCATAAGCGTTGCGGACACACCATGGCTCTCGAGATCCTACTTAAGGGGATGATTCCGGAAACGGTTCAACCTTAGCCGACAACTGATCCCGTTATCAACTACCCTCCATATTCTGGAGGGTAGTTGTGTTAATCGCCAAAACCGAAAATATGTCCTGGATGAGAAGGTTTTAAAATCAGTCGTTTTCGATTACAATTTTCGCGTATGAAAACACTTTCGCGCCGTGACTTTCTCAAACTCGGAGGCTTGAGCCTTGGCAGCCTCGCATTTACGCCATCCTTGCGAAATTTCATGGATTTCGACGACAGTAACATCGTGCGGGTAGCCACTAATTCAGTCAGCGTATATTCAAAACCATCCGACCAGAGTTCCATCGTCTCAACATGGTTTCGTGATGAACTTGTGCATGTGTATGCTGAGGTCATTGCTGAGGAGCCAAAGCAAAATCCGATTTGGTATCGCGTGTGGGGTGGGTACATGCACCGGGCGCGCCTGCAACGGGTAAAGACCTTTTTCAATGAGACCGTTGCGGTCATTCCCGAAGGTGAACAGCGCCTGGCGGAGGTGACTGTCCCGTTCTCCAATCCCTGGCGGAAATCCAAAGCTTTTGGCTGGGAAAAGATGAATCCCCCGATTTATTTTGGCTCTGTCCACTGGATTATAGAAGTTGAGAAAGGACCTGATGGCGAAGCCTGGTATCGTATTTTTGATGACCTGGATTCGAATGTGCCTTATTATGTACCCGCCATTCATATGCGCCCCGTTGCACCTGAAGAGATCAGCCCGCTATCTCCCGATGTGCCAGGGGAGCAGAAAAGTATAGAAGTGAATTTAACCACCCAGGTGCTGACGGCTTACGAAGGCAGCAAATCCGTCTTCCGAACAAAGATCTCTTCGGGAATCCCCGCCAATGACTTTAAAACGCCTACCGGTGACTATTATATTCATGAAAAAACAGCCGCCAAGCATATGGGATACAGCTACTTTGGGGTTGGCAGGGGCGGAGTGGTAAATTCCTTTGCCGATGCAGATGGCTATGCCCTGCCCGGTGTCCCATGGACCAGCTTTTTTACCAAGGCGGGTCACGCCTTTCACGGTACTTATTGGCATGAGAACTTCGGGACTCCCATGAGTCACGGGTGCATCAACATGCGGACAGAGGATGCCAAGTGGTTATTCAGATGGGCAATGCCACCACACGAACCTGGGAGGACATTCAACCGCGGCTACGGCACGGCGGTTCGAATCGATTATTAATCCATGCCTGAACTTATCTGGCCCGGCAAAAAACTTGCCGAACCTTCCCCCGCGTCGTTCCTAACCGACTCGATCATTTACCCGAATGGCAAAGGTTATCCATCAAGCCGGCCTGAAAGCCGATTGATCCTCGGGGACAACCTGGCTGCCATGTCTGCTTTGTTGCCTCAATATGAAGGGGGGATCAACCTGATCTATGCTGACCCTCCTTTCTTTACGAATCGGAAATTTTCAGCCCGAATCGGGCGTGATGAGGATTCGCGCAAACCAGACGAATGGGAACTTGCTGATGGATACCACGACCACTGGAATGATCTGAATTCCTACCTTGATTTTCTTTACCAGCGCCTTGCTCTCATGTATCGTCTGCTGGCTCCAAATGGTACTCTCTATCTACACCTTGACTGGCATGCTGATGCCTATGCCCGCCTTTTGTTGGATGAGTTCTTTGGTGCAGATCATCTATTGAACGAGATCATCTGGGCCTATCACGGACCATCCCCGATCAAAAGTGCATTTAATCGCAAACATGACACCATCCTTGCTTATGTCAAAGGAAAGGATTATACGTTTAATGCAGATGATGTCCGCGAGCCGTACAATCAGAATACAGTAAATACGTTCCGTTCTTCAGCCAAGGCTGGTTTTGGAAAAGTTCCTGACCTTGAGCGTGGAAAGGTGCCTGAGGATTGGTGGTATTTTCCAGTAGTTGCACGATTACATTCGGAGCGTACCGGATACCCCACACAAAAGCCTGAGGCTCTTCTTGAGCGCATCATTTTGGCTTCATCGAATCCCGGTGACATTGTTGCTGACTTTTTTTGCGGGTCAGGGACCACTCCAGCCGTCGCTGTGAAACACGGACGTCATTTTATTGCCACTGATGAAACCTCTCGCGCAATCCACACCACTCGTAGCCGCTTGATCGCATCTTGTTCTGCTCCGTTCTCTCTCCAACATGATTCTGCATTTGATTTCACTTTTGCACCAGTACCCAGGACAACAAAGGTACATATGGCAAAAGATTCAATCTCTTTGGAAAGCCGCCTCGATGTTGCTTTTTGGGAGGTTGATCTGGCATGGGATGGGAAAATGTTCAATAGCGCCGCCCAGGCTGTTCGTCCCGTACGAAGCGGAGAAACCCCGATGGAATTAAAAATAAATGCCGGGCGCAACGTATGCGTCCGACTTGTTACAGCAAAAGGTAAGCAGTTTCAACTAAATATCTAGTCGGTACCCGACGCCGCGGATCGTTTTGAGGAATTTTGGATTATCGGGGTCAAGTTCGATGGCGCGTCTCAGCCATGAAATGTGTACGTCCAGTGTACGGGTATCGCCCGTGTAATTCGTTTCCCATACTTTTTTGAAGAGCGCTTCGCGTTCGACCACTTCTCCATGCTTATCGATCAGGACCTGCAACAATGTGATCAGCCTGGGAGTAAGTTTTGTATTCCTGCCAAGACAGCGCACACGGCGATGTTCAAGGTCAAGCCGTATCGGTCCGGCAGACACCATATTGTTCCCATCGCCGGGCATCAACGCTTTTACGCGATTGACGAGTTTTTGTGCCGTGAAAGGCAGTGCTAAAACAGAATCAGCAAGATCCTTGTCCACCGGTCGTTCCTTGTCAAGGATCAGGATGATGGGGATCTTGGAATCTTTTTTGCGGAGTGATAAACAAATACGAATGCCGGTGCTTCTTAAGGACGCGGCGTTGATCACAACAAGAGTTGCGTTGCTTTGTTTTAACTTTGAGAAAGCCTGGCTTCCGTTTTGGAACGCGAGGACATCAAATCCCTTCTTTTGCAAATCAGCGGCAAAAGAAGGGATTTCTGCGTGTCGTCCTTCAATAACCAAGAGAGTGGTCTTTTTCATTTTTGAAATAATAATTCCAGATGATGACTTCGAACTTCTTTGTTGAAGTTGTAAATTCATTATACCTTAAATCTTAACAAAAGTTTTCTTGCAAACCCATTGAGTTTTTAAGGTAGCGCCGATTAAACTACAAATGTCAAATCTTATCAAGGCATCTTCATGAGTTAAGTACGATTATTCAACATCTTAAAAATTCATTCCGCTTGACTCTGTCTGACAGGTATGGTAATATCGGCGGGCTCGACTAATCGGTGCGGGGTGGAGCAGTGGCAGCTCGTCGGGCTCATAACCCGAAGGTCGCAGGTTCAAGTCCTGCCCCCGCTACTAAAAAATCAAAGACCGTCGTTTTGAAAATTTCAAAACGACGGTCTTTGATTTTGTGGATAAACAAATTCTTTCTTGAAGTAAAGATATTGTGCTCGATTATCCCAAATGATGCAAATTATATATTAATGTAAGAACACAGAGGACCATGTATACTATATATAAAAAGTTATTGTAAAAACTTGCAATAAGGAATGATATGTCCTGTGCTTCTGAATATGCTCCACAACTACGCGCCCGCGGCTTCAGAATGACGCCTCAACGCATGGCGATCCTGCACGTGCTTCGCCATGAAGGGACCCATCTCTCCCCGGCAGAGGTGTATAAAAAGGCGCGCAAGGAATTGCCGGGTCTTACCGAGCCGACAGTGTATCGCACGCTCGAATTCCTTGCCGATATCGCTCTGGCACGTCCCTCCTATTCTTCCAGCGGACACCTGACCTATGAGATCGCCGGGAGCGAGCACCATCACATCGTCTGCAGGAATTGCGGCGCTGAAATCGAAGTGGAGCATGCACTGCTTGAAAGTCTTTACCGGTTGCTGGAAACAACCAGCAGTTATCGAAGCATTGACAGTCACGTGACCTTTTTCGGTGTGTGCCCAAAATGCCAGGTGAACTAGAATAGGAAAGTCCATATGCTTTATTCACCAACCCCACTACATATTCCTGATGGTTTTTTGACCCTCATTGTTTCGCTCATTTGTTGGGTGATCACTGCCATCACTCTGAGTGTGGCGATTTCACGCACGAACAAATCACTTGGCGAAAAGCAGGTCCCTTTGATGGGCGTGATGGCGGCATTCATTTTTGCCGCACAGATGATCAACTTTCCGGTCGCGGGTGGGACATCTGGTCATTTACTGGGCGGCGCGTTAGCCGCGATCATGCTGGGACCGTGGGCGGCGATGTTGGTGATGACCGCTGTCATCGCAGTGCAGGCATTGCTCTTTTGGGATGGCGGCGTGCTCGTCATGGGCGCGAACATTTTGAATATGGGCCTGATCACCGCCGCGATTGGCTACGGATTGTACCGTGGTGTGTCGGGTGGCAGTCGTGGGTTAAAGTTAACTGTTGCGGGAATAGCCGCCTGGCTTTCGGTGATGGCAGGCGCGCTTTTCACTTCCCTACAGTTATGGCTCAGCGGCACGTCACAGCTGCAGATCGTCATTCCCGCCATGCTTTTTGTGCACGGATTGATCGGGTTGGGGGAGGCGGTCGTCACGGTTGCCGCACTCTCATTCGTTTTGCAAGCCCGCCCGGATCTACTGGGGGAAAATTCTGAATCGGCGAGGGGCAGCAAGGGCTGGATCGTTGCCGGGCTGGTGATGTCTTTGATCGTGATCTTTCTTTCTCCGCTTGCTTCCACTGACCCTGATGGGCTTAACCGCGTCGCGACAGACCTGGGCTTTATCAACGCGGCCCAATCAGGGAACGGTCCTTTGGAAGGTTACACAGTTCCGTTCCTTGCCGATACATCAGCTTCAAAAATAGCGGCAGGCGTAATTGGTGCGATCATAGTACTTGCTCTGGCTGTTCTGGCGGGTCGCACGCTGCAGAAAAGTTCGCAAGCTGAAAATCGTAAATCTTCGACCATAAATCCAAAATCGTAAATTCGATCATGCACTTCGACGCATTTGACCGTTATCACGAAACCAGGAGTTTCATCCATCGCCTTGACCCGCGTGTAAAGGTTGTCGTGTCGATCGCCTTCATCCTCTCGAATGCGCTTCTTCCCGATGGCGCGTGGTTGGCGTTCGTTTTCTCGTGGATATTCCTCCTCTTTGTGAACGCGGTATCGAATTTGGGCATCACGTTCACATTCAAACGTTCCTTCGTCGCATTGCCCTTTGCGCTCGTTGC
>Ga0210377_10000564_pt1 | contig 35482 bp, 32 predicted proteins | sample PLM4_65_b1redo_FD_155480 | JGI IMG/M metagenome (GOLD analysis project Ga0210377, IMG submission 155480) | Groundwater sediment microbial communities from an aquifer in East River, Colorado, USA - PLM4_65_b1 redo | ecosystem: Environmental > Terrestrial > Soil > Riparian zone | place: USA: East... | reverse complement strand
TTCGGCTCACCCTTCGACATCTTTTCCAATGCGGGGATGTTGATCTCGACATTGAAGTGACCAGAGTTGGCAACGATCGCGCCATCTTTCATCACATCAAAGTGATGTCCATCGATCACATTGATGTCGCCGGTCACGGTGCAGAAGATATCACCGATCTTGGCGGCGGACATCATCGGCATCACCTGATAACCATCCATGACCGCTTCCAGCGCCTTCATTGGATCGGTCTCGGTGACGATGACCTGTGCACCCATGCCACGCGCGCGGGATGCGAGACCGCGTCCACACCACCCGTAGCCTGCTACTACAAAATTTTTGCCTGCCAGCAAAACATTTGTGGCGCGAATGATACCGTCCACTGTGGATTGACCCGTGCCGTAACGATTATCAAAAAGGTGCTTGGTCAGCGCGTCATTCACAGCGATTACCGGGAATTTCAAAACTTTGTCCGCTTCCATTGCTTTCAAACGGATCACACCCGTGGTGGTTTCTTCGGTTCCACCAATGACGTTCTTAAGCATCTGCTTGCGCTCTTCTTCGCTCAAACCTTTTGCCCATGCAGCGAGCGAAGGTTCCAACTTTTCGAAACGTCCCATCTCAATGAAGAACAGGGAGGATACGAGGTCAGCACCGTCATCCTGCGTCATGTGGGGCATGTGCTCCAACGCGGCGCGGATGTGTTTGAAGTAGGTTACTTTGTCTTCACCCTTAATGGCGAAGACGGGGATCTCGAATTGGCTGACCAATGCCGCAGCCACATCATCCTGTGTGGAAAGCGGGTTGGAAGCGGTGAGGACAATATCCGCTCCGCCATCCTGCAAGGTCACCATTAAGTTGGCGGTTTCCGTTGTCACATGCAAACAACAGGAAAGGCGCAAGCCCTTGAGAGGTTTTTCCTTCTTGAAGCGCTCGCGAATCTGACGGAGAACGGGCATCTCGCGTTCCGCCCAATCCATGCGGCGACGTCCGCCTTCTGCCTGGTTCAAATCTTTTACATCGTAGTTACTCATTTATTGCTCCTTCTGTGTAGTTCGGTGGTTGAGTAGCCCTTCGTGTTCGTCGAAGGGCGTATCGAAACCACCCATTTCATGTTTATTTTTAATTTCATATATACTTATTACTTGTTGGTTTCGACACCTTCATGATTTGCTAAGCAAATCACGTGCTGGTGCAAGTGTACGGCGGACGAACACCGCCTGCTCAACCAACGGGCTTACTTTTTACAACAACCCATCCAACTTACCGCCATCATCAAAATGCCTTCTAAAGCGTTCAACGAATTCTTTTCTGGTATAGCTGTGACTCTGTGTCCCTTTTTGTTCGAGACAATAGACTGCCGCCAGCGAACCGATCTCGCCGCATAGTTTCCAATCGAAACCGCGCGAATATCCAGCCAGGAAACCGCCACGGAAGGCATCCCCCACCCCGGTGGGATCAACGATCTGATCTTCAGGGACGGTCGGGATGTGAACCGCGTCACCACCAACGTAAAGATCTGCGCCATCTTTGCCGCGTGTAATGACCAACACTTTAACGTGCTCAAGGATTTGGTCCAAACTCCAACCGGTCTTCTTTGAAATGAGTCCGAACTCGTAATCGTTACAGAACAGGAAATGTGCGCCTTCCATGTCACGCGCCAACTCATGACCTTCGAGACGCAGAACTTGTTGGCTTGGGTCATAGAGATAGGGAATCCCCAATTCACGACTCTCGGCAGGGAATTTCATCATCGCATCGGGCGCACTGGGCGAGACAATGACAAGGTCAGGTTTCTGCTCGAGGTCTTTCAACGATTGCGTGGCGGAGTGCCCCATTGCTCCAGGGTAGAAAGAGGCGATTTGGGCAGAGACCCGATCCGTCGTCGCAAAGAAAGAGGCGGTGAATTCGCCGGGGATCACCTTCATAAGCGAAGTGTCCACACCTTTTGATTCGAGCCAGTTGCGATAATCCGAAAAATCTTCACCCACGGTTGCCATGACGCGCGGTCTCTCGCCAAGCAATGCCATCGAATATGCGATGTTGGGCGCAATACCACCGCGTTGTTTGGACATACCGTCCACCAGGAATGAAAGGCTGATGGATTCCAAACGTTCGGGAAGAATTTGTTCCTGGAAGTGACCTGGGAAGGTCATCAGGTAATCGTATGCAACAGAGCCAGTAAGCAGAATGTCCATGTTTATCCTATTCGCAGTAAAAGGCGCACTCTGTGCGAGTGCGCCAGTGATAGCGAGCAAAAGTTTATCATGCACCGAATGGATTGTAAAGTTTTCAGACTGTCATTTCGGAAAAGGAAAATAAACAATAATTTTTTCATGGGATGAACTGTGTGCCAAAATAAAGAACGCTAGAAAAATCATATGTCGTATTTTTTAAAAATATGCCATAATAAGCGTTCACAGCGGTTACGCTGATTGATTTTATAATTACATTATGAATATAAACCTCCTCATTGAAACTCTCGGCTGGGTCGGCACAGTTACGTATCTGATCGCGTACGCACTCGTCTCCTTGAAAAAGACCGAGGGCGATTCGGTGCTTTATCAGGGCATGAACATCTGCGCGGGGGTCTTGCTTGTTATCTATTCGCTGTATCTCAAGGCTTACGCCACCACTGGTCTCAACGCTACCTGGGTTTGCATTGGTCTTTTCACGCTCGGGCGAAAATGGCTTACGCACAGCTAAATCCGCGCCACACGCTGAATGCTAGCGTCGAAAAAATTTCAGACGCGCCTGGGCATTATCGTTTATTGATTCCATCTGGATCTTCTGATTCATATCGACTTGCGCAACTAGATGACTACGCACTTATTCCAAGAGGACGATTTCCGCTGCGCTTCCCACTTACCCTTAGCCTGTCTGCTCGTACCTCCAGCGATTCCATCGCTGGGACTTGGGGCTTTGGCTTGTGGAATGATCCATTTGGAATATCGCTTGGGTTTGGAGGCAGTCCGTTTCGATTACCTGCGCTGCCGAATGCCGTCTGGTTCTTTGGCGCATCGAAGGAAAATTATTTATCGTTTCGCGAAACAGGGCGGGGAGACCCCGCCCCTACGTTCCCTGCGAATGGCTTTCTCGCCCAGGTATTTCGCTCGCCGAAATTTCATCCGTGGTTGGTGCCGGCTGGGCTTGCGCTCCCCTTCTCGCGTAAGATGACACGGCGGTTGTTGGGAAAGGTCATCCACGATGATGGAGTCGCTCTCGGTGTGGATGTCACTCAATGGCACAGATACAGGCTCGATTGGAGTCTGAAGCGCGTGGCGTTCGAAGTGGATGATGTGCCTGTGTTTGAGTCACCGGTGAGTCCGAATCCGCCGTTGGGGCTGGTTATCTGGATCGATAATCAATATGCGGCGTTCACACCTGAAGGTAAGATCGCAATGGGTGTTTTGGAGGGGAAAGATGAATGGCTGGAGATCAAAGACTTGGAAATAATAAACAGACCCTAAGGGTTTTAGAAACCCATAGGGTCTGTTGCAAAAAAAATTTAACTACGCCTTTTTCGCTTTTGCCATTTGCGCTTTTACAACGGCATAGACAATGCCAACGCCAATGACGATCGCACCGAGCCAGTTGGTGGAAAGCGGCAAACCAAGTGATACTTTGCGGAAGAATGTGTCGAGCAAAATACCGACGACGAACAAGCCGCCGAAACTGCGGTTATGATAGAAGCAAAAGCCAGAGAACCAGGTGGGCCAGAAAGCTTCAAAGCCTTGCGGCGCGGCATCAGGGCGCGGCTTGGCAAGCACTGCGACCGCATACATAGCACGCTGTGCCGCAAACAAGATCAGCAACATGAAGGTGGAGAAATATCCAGTTGCGACCAGGTAGATCACAATACCATAAGCAGCAACGAGCGAGAAGATATCAGTGTAGCGTGCGAAGGTCTGCCCCACACGCACCGGGAAGGTACCCACGCCTTTGGCTTTGTCGTCTTTCATCTTGTCGATGTGTTTGCCGATGTTGATACTGGCAACGCTCAAACCAAAGGGCACGCCTGCCAACGCGACTTTCCACATATTGGCGGCATCACCACCACCGCCCAATGCCAGCACAAGATACACACCCGTCACCATGATGGGTCCCCAAATGAGGAAGATGGCGAACTCGCCCAGACCCCAGTATTTGAAGGGATAGGTATAAGCCAGAAGTGAGATCGCGCCGAACACGAACAAGCCGATGATGATGGGACTGAAGCTTGTATAGTACAGAGCATAAATGCCAGACAAGGCCGCCAATACGCCACTTACAAGAAACCAGCGGATCTGTTGCGGCTTGGTGAAGAAGCCCTGCACCAACGGGTGTACGCCGTATTGCGTGCGGAAGTAATTATCTTTATCCACGCCGCGTGTGAAATCGGTGTAATCATTGAGAATATTATTGGTACCGTGGGCAACAAACAAACCAACAGTCACGATCAGCCATGGGAGCCAGGCAAAGTAGTTATCGCGCCAAGCCAACATCCCTGCGATAATGCAGGTATAGACAGTCACCGCGGTGACTGCGGAACGCGTGGCAATGAGCCACTTGGAGATGACATCGAGGGCATCCCACTCTTTTTTGTCATCCATCTTGATGAGTTCCCATGAAGCCTTTCGCCACATGGCAAAATTGATATGCATAACTCTCTCTCCTTTGATAAAGAATCTTTCAAAAATTGGGTGTTAGGATTATACTACCGCTTGTGAAATCGGATACAATTGGTCGGGTATCGGATTTTGGTAAAATGGTTTTGACCAACCCAGAATATCGGAGAGAGATTCATATGGCTGAAAACAAGCAAGACTGTATTTCCGCGCTTTGTCACAGTTTCTGAATGCCAAGCTTTGACTTTATTCAAAAATACATCCTGGATGTAAAAAGATAATTTCAGAGTATGTTTTCAATTCACGTTTTTCGGAGTACAAAATGACAAAGTTAAGTTACAGTACATTTGGTTTGACAAACCTGGACTTTTTGGATGCAATTGACGCAGTCGACAAGGCGGGCTACCCAGGCATAGAACTTTCATTTCACCGCGATCAATTTAATCCATTTGAGATTACGGATGAGTATCTTGCAACAATCAAAAAGCGTTTTGAAACGACCCGGGTCAAACCCGCCTGTGTGGCAACTGCCTCCCATTTTTTTACTCCCTCCCGTCCCCACGAGCCGTCCGTGATGTGTATTGACACTGCGGGAAGAAAACGCCGCATTAATTTAGTGAAACGGGGAATCGAAGTCGCCAGAAAGATGGGCGTTGATCTCGTCACGTTTGGAAGCGGTTTTATCAGGGATGAGCATGTGATGAATCCGTCCATCAATCCAAATGAATTATTGGTAGACAGCATCCACCAGTGCCTGAAAGCAATTAGAGATGATGAGGACATTACCCTACTAATCGAACCGGAGCCGGGCATGTTCATCGAAACACTGGAACAGGGCATCAAGCTGGTCAATGAGGTCAATTCTTCGAAATTCAAATTACATTTGGATCTATGTCACAACTATTGCTGCGAAACAGATTACATCGGGGCGCTTGCCCTGGCCGCGCCGCACGCAAGATACTTGCATGTTTCAGATGCAAGGGAAGGCTATAATCTAAAGATCGTCAAAATGTCTGAAACACTGGCGTTCGACATGGACTTTGCATCCTACCTGGTGTATTTCCCAGAAAGCGCCGACTTCCTTCTGCTTGACCGAAACAACCCGATCTATTTTTACGACGATGCACCTACGGGTCAACAAAAGAAAATAGCAGACGAATTGGCAGGCAGGGCAAAAATTAATGCGCCGATCACCTATGTAGATTACAACTGCCTGTTTGCCGGATCAACTGAATTCGACGATGAGATATTTACCTATTTGATCTCGGTCCCGGGCTTGAGTTTTGATGTCTTGGAGCGGGCAAAACCGATTATTAACTACCTTAGAAGTACAAGAAATTCGGAAGGCAATCTATTCATGGACAAAATGGTGGCGAACACACTTACTGGTGTTGTCCATTTTCATGAGATACCGGGAGAAGGCACGCTGGATTTCGAGGCAAGTTTCAAAGCGTTGAACGATAATGGTTTTACAGGCTATGCATCTGTTGAGTTGTATCACCATGTGGCTTCGTGGGAAAAAGCATTAGCTGACAGTTTTAAACACCTTTCGCAATTTGTGGATGTTAATCCATGACAGTACAGGAGACGATCATGATAAATCTTGAACAACTTGGGTGGGAGACCCGCACCATCGGCGAACTGGATCACCAATTATTGAAAGCGCCGCATGTAAAACTGCGCGCCCTGACAACCGGAGAAAACGGTGATGGCGTTTTCTCCGTGGACTTGCGCATCAATCGACCGAACAAGGATGAATACCTGTCAACGACAGAACTTCACTCCTTTGAGCATTTTTTATTGTTCGGCTTCCAGAAGTATTTCCCGCAGAACTTCATCAGCGTGGCGCCAATGGGCTGCCAAACTGGCTTCTATCTGATCCTGTTAAACGAAGGCGATGCGGAAAAGATCTGTAACATCTATGAAAAGATTCTCAACGACATATTGGCTGCCACAGAAGTGCCCTATGCCAACATCCGGCAATGTGGTCATTACGAGAATCACAATCTGGAGCTGGCGCAGAAAGTGGCAAGATCTTTACTGGATAAAAAATCCGAATGGCGAAAGGTACTATGACGAACGGAACGAACAGTTGGCACGTCTCCCATCAACGGACCATTGAATACGAGGTTGTAAACTGCCAGAATATTTTCCACCCACAGAATGAGGCACTTTTATCCGCTGGCAAAGGGGAAAACACCCGCAGATTTGTCATAGTGGATGCAAATGTTGAGAAGTATTTCTCGAATGAAATAAGAGAATATTTCGACTTTCATAAAGTCGACGCAAAGATATTGGTCTTTCCGTCCGGAGAGCAAAACAAGTCTGTAGAGAATTACTTGTGGATCCTGCGCGAACTGGATAGTTTCCCCATCAACCGCAGGGACGAGCCGATCATCGCCATTGGAGGCGGGGTCCTCACCGATATAGCGGGTTTTGTTGCCAGTAGTTACCGCCGCGGGGTTCCCCATATCAAAGCGCCCACGACCCTGATGGGATATATTGATGCAGCGGTGGGCATTAAGACCGGCATCAATTTCAACAGCCATAAGAATCGGCTGGGGTCCTTCGAGCCTCCAAAAAAGGTTCTTTTGGATAAAAGCTTTCTGAGGACATTGCCAGAACGCCATGTTTTGAATGGTGTATGCGAAATGCTAAAATTGGCCGTCATTAAGGATCTTGCATTATTCGAATTACTTGAAATCCATGGTCCCGCATCCATCAACTCAAGATTTCAGGATGAAATCAGCGCGTCAATCCTGGACCGATCGGTTGGCGGGATGCTCGAGGAGCTTCAGCCAAATCTGTTTGAGGATGAACTCGCCCGCAAAGTTGACTTTGGTCATACTTTCAGTTACGGGCTTGAAACCCACGAAGAAGCGCATTTGCTTCATGGCGAAGCGGTTCTCATTGACATCGTGTTATCCTCAATATTAGCGAATGCCAGAAATTTATTGTCTGACCGGGAACTAGACAGGCTTTTCGAGTTGGTTTCCAAATTAGGCATCAACTTAAACAGTGAACTTGTCACCCCCGAACTTTTATGGAACACCCTGGAGGAACGTACATATCACAGAAACGGACTGCAAAGAGTCCCACTGCCTAAGGGATTGGGACAGTGTACTTTTGTCAACGATATAAAATTTGAGGAAATCCAATCTGCCTGTAAAATTCTTGAGGAACGGAAAAAAAACAATGAGCCGATTTACCAATACTGATACGGAAGAGATAAAAAAATTTGATAATGTCGCCAATATCTGGTGGGATCTCAAAGGCGAAATGGGTACGCTGCACACGATCAATCCTCTGCGGACAAAGTTCATCACAGATGGGCTGGATCTATCAAACCGCAAAGTGTTGGATGTCGGTTGCGGAGGCGGTATTTTGACCGAAGCCCTGGCAAGATGTGGGGCACAGGCAACAGGCATTGATCTTTCCAACGAATCCATCGAAGCGGCAAAGGTCCACGCCCACCAACAAGGCTTGAATATCGATTACAGATACGAGAACATTGAAGAGACAGCTTCCAAACACGCTGGAGAGTTCGACGCGATCACGTGTATGGAAATGCTGGAACATGTTCCAGAGCCAAGTAAAATCATCGCCGCCTGTTCCAAATTACTAAAGCCGGGCGGTCACGCTTTTTTTTCGACGATCAACCGCACACCAAAAGCGTTCGTGTTTGTGATCTTCGGCGGCGAATATATATTGCGTCTGCTTCCACGAGGAACTCACACCTATAAGAAATTGATCCGCCCGAACGAGTTGAAACAATGGGCACAAGAAAGTGGACTTGAGTTCCGCCGCCTTGCGAGCCTGATCTACAATCCGTTCACCCGCATATTCAAAGTTGCCGAAGTGGAAGACAACAATTACATGGCTCATTTCGTCAAAACAAATCCATAAATCCAGGTGCATCCATGAATCGTTTCTTTGCATTATCACGAACATCCCACGGCGTTCTCGACCTGGCTACCCCGGCCTTTTGTGCATTACTCTGGGGAGGGCGCTTCCCAGATTGGACCGTGATCCTATTGTCCATATTCACCGCCTTTGCAGCATATACTGCCATTTATGCACTCAATGATCTCGTCGGCATGGCTGTGGATAGGGAAAAATTTTCCAAACACGAGTTGAATACAGGATATTCGGTCGAGGCATCCGAGTTACGCTACCCACTGGCTCGAAATATTTTGAGTGTCAAAAGCGGCCTGCTTTGGATGAGTTTCTGGTTCATCCTGGCGCTGGCAGGCTCGTACTTTTTAAATCCCACCATTGTTATCATTCTTATTGCCGCTACCCTGCTGGAAATTGTTTATTGTCTGCTACTGAAAGTTACTTATTTAAGAACCTTTGTAAGTGGATTGGTAAAAGCAAGCGGTCCGATTGCAGCTGTCTTTGTTGTAGATCCATCTCCCTCCCCCATTTCCCTGCTGCTGTTACTTGTCTGGATCTTCTTCTGGGAGATCGGAGGGCAAAATGTTCCAGCAGACTGGAATGACACGGCTGAAGATAAAGGTATCAATGCCAAGACGATCCCCATCCACTTTGGTGTTGAGAAGGCTGGTTTAATCGTGCTTGTGACGCTGACAATAACTGTTATAGCAAGCGCGTTTTTGCCGCTGATTTCCCCGGCACCGCTCGGCTTGCCTTATATACTGGCAAGCCTGGTTATTGGGTTCATATTCCTTTTGCAACCGGGTTTTCAACTCAATAAAAACAGGGATGGCCGTTACGCGGCAAAGTTATTCGACAAAGCCAGTTACTATCCCATGGCACAATTCGCGCTCATATCCATCATTCTGGTTGTCACTACATTGATCAGCTAGCTTTTACTATAGACTGGCATTGGTGCATGAAGGAATTGACAAAAGAGGCGTGAATGTGTAATTTTGGTTTATGCCTAAACAAAAGAAAACACAATCACGCCCAAAGAGATTATACCGTGTTGGAAATTGGACAGAATACGAAAAAGCATTGGTAGAACGCGGCTCAATCACATTCTGGTTGTCAGAAGATTTTGAAAAGATCTGGTGCTACACAGGTGAAAAACAAAGAGGTAGTCAGTTTGATTACAGCAATAAAGCGATTGAGATCATGCTAACGTTGAAAGAAATCTTTCATTTGACAAATCGTAGTGTAGAAGGCTTTGTGCGTTCATTATTTTGGATAATGAAGGTTGATTTGCCAGTGCCAGATCACTCCACCTTGTCAAAGCGCAGCAAAGCCTTGAAGGTAAAACTGCCGAAGAAAAGTAGTGGCAGTTTGAATCTGGTGATGGATAGTACAGGCATGAAAGTTTATGGTGAAGGCGAATGGAAAGTTCGTAAGCACGGCTATTCAAAGCATCGTACCTGGTGCAAACTGCATCTTGGCGGCAATCCTGACACGGGCGAGATTTTGGCAGCCACCTTGACAGGGAATGGCATCAGCGATGATGCGGTTGTGAAAGAGATGTTGGCCCAAATCGAACAAGCCTTACTTTCCTGTGCCGCTGATGGCGCCTACGACAAGCGTAAAGTCTATGATGCACTGAATGAGCACACACCCGAAGTGGAGATCTTGATCCCACCGCGCAAGAACGCGCACATCTGGCAGCATGGCAATTCAAAGGAAGAACGTCTCAAACGAGATGAGAATTTACGATACATTCGTCAGCATGGCAGGCAACAATGGAAGGATGATTCAGGTTATCACATTCGTTCTTTGGCAGAGACCTTCATGTTTCGACTGAAGACCATTTTTGGTGACAAACTTTCTGCCAGATTATCGGAGACCCAAACGACTCAAGCAATGATTCGTTGTGCAGCACTCAATCAAATGACACATTTGGGTATGCCTGAAAGTTTTCCGGTTGTGTAATTCTTACTCCCGAATAGGCGGATTCTCTCTTTTCTCGATTTATGCACCAATGCCCTATAGACTTATAAGTATCGAAAAGGAGCAGGCACACCGCCTGCTCCTTTTCGATGCAACCCAGTTGTTTATACCCAAAAATTCTTCACAAGTTCCGCCGTGAAGGGTATCACCCGGAGCAGAACGTCGATCAATAGTCCGAACATGAAGAGCGAGCCAAATTTGCGGTTGTTGTAAAAGGCGTAACCAACAAAATACAGGGGCCAGCCTGGCTGCCCCTCAGGGCGGGTTGCAGGTTTGGGCTTTAGGAACACTGGGTAGTACTTCAGGAAAATGGGCAGCGCAAACACCACGATCAACATTACAGGGGTAAAGAATTTTGCAATGACCAGGTATAGTGTAATGAAATACGGGGCGATCATCATTCCCAGCACAGCATAGCGGGAGGCTTTTTCACCGATCACCACGGGCAAAGTGTGAATACCTTTTTTCTGATCCATATCAAGCTTATCAATATGTTTGCCGAAGATGACCGTTGTAACCCCTAAAACATACGGGAGGCTGGCGAGTACAACGAACCAACTCCACTCACCTGTAAGTACAAAGTGACCGCCACCGATCATCAAGGGTCCCCATACGATCAACACTGCGATCTCGCCCATTGCCAAACCTTTAAGGGGCCAGGTGTAGAAGAGGAGGAAAAATGCGCCAAGACCAAGTAACGTCCAGGTGGTTGGGTTAAAGCCTGTATAAGCGATCAGGGAAAGACCAATTGCAAGTGCGATCAATGCGGTCACTGCAAAATACGTGAGATGCTGACGTTTGGTCATCAACCCACTGGCAATCGGTTGGGCACCATAGATATTGCGGTAGTAATTGTCCTTATCCACACCACGCACAAAATCGGTGTAATCGTTGAAGATGTTGTTACTGGCATGCGCAAGGATAAATCCAAAGGTAAGCGCCAACCAGGGCAGGAAGCTGAATGATCCATCGCGCCAGGCGAAAAGTCCAGCCAGAGCCGCTGAGATAAAGGTCATGACCAGGACAGCCGCACGCGTCGAAATCAGCCACTTCGAGATGACATCCAAGCCATCCCATTCTTCCTTTGAAACTTCAGGGATCACGTTCAGGGCTTTACGCCACATTGCAAAATTCATGTCAAATACTCCTTAAGCTGTTTTGGATAAATTATATCCAAAACAGCTTAAATTAGTCTTTGATGTTTGTCAGATGGATTCTGGAAATTCTTCCTGATTTCATTATTCTGCCAGCGGCAAAGTAAAGAGGAAGGTTGAGCCTTTTCCCACTTCGCTCTCAACCCAAATTCGGCCTCCATGAAACTCGACTATTCGCTTCACAAGGGCAAGTCCCACGCCTGTGCCTTCGGCTTTGGGGTCCAGTTTATTGAACAAGCCAAAGATGCGTTCATGATATTCCGGAGCGATTCCAATACCATTATCACGCACATACAAAACAGGTTTGCCATCCTCAAACCTATGTGCGCCTATGTGAATCATCGGCTGGGTTTGATTCCCCATATATTTTGCGGCATTGTCAACCAGATTCTGAATGACCTCAAGTAGACGCTGACGATCGCCATATACCACCGGTAAGCAGCATTCAATTTGCATGCTGACACTGCGCTCCTGCAACCTGCCGTTGGTCAACTCAACAGCTTCCGCAACCAGCGATCCAAATGCCAGGTTTTCGGGCTCATTCATCATACGCCCAACCCGAGAAAGTTCAAGAAGATCGTTCAAAAGGGAATGCATCTTGTCTGCGGCCTCGCCGATTCTTCGAATATCAGTTTGAAGGCGGACCAAATTCCCTGATAATGCATCCGCTTCCAGAAAACCCAAAAAGCCTCTAATGGTGATAATCGGCGCCTTTAAATCATGGGATACTGAATAGGCGAATTGTTCCAACTCTGCATTTTTTGCCTCCAGTTCTTTAATAAGACTTTCACGTTCCTGCTCAGCCCGCTTTTGGTCCGTAATATCCTGGACGGCACCATAGATCCCCACAAGTTGCTTCTTGTTCGAATCCCAGACTGGATGGGTGTAACTCCTGACCCAACGTGTCGATCCATCTTTGTGAATCGTGCGAATTTCTGAAACAACCTGTTGATTGTTTCGCAACATTTCCATATCACGGGCATCCTGCTCAAGATCCTCTGGATGTACCGTGGAGACCCAGCCACCGCGTGCGTTGAATTCATCCAAAGTGTAGCCAGAAATCTGCTCGAGCGCGCCTGCCGCCCAGTTTATGACAATTTCGCCTTTTTCATTTTGAATGTTCGAGAAAATATAATCAGACATCACTGAGGAAACCATGCGGTACCGCTCTTCGCTCAGGCGCAACTCCTCTTCCATCCGCTTGCGCTCCGTCACATCCCGCGTGATAACGACCATACATTTTTGATCTCGAATTTCGATCACCTCGGCAGAAAGCAATGCATTCACCTTCACCCCCGACCTACGCTTGAGAAGCGTTTCGAATTCGCAAACCTCTCCATCCCGCAGAAGAATCTCGACCATCTTCCTGCGATCGTTCACATCTACCCAAATATTCAACTCTTCCGCCGAATGTCCAATTGCCTCCTCCCGGGTGTATCCACTCATAGAGACAAAGGCATCGTTCACTTCAACGAACTTCCCCGTATCAATGAGTGAAATCGTAATCGCATCTGGGCTGGATCGAAACGACTTGGAAAATTTCTCCTCCGAGGCTCGCAGACTCTCTTCGATCCGCTTCCGCACTGTAATATCCTGGATAATATACTGCAATCTTCCATCTGGCATATAACTACTGCTGACGATCACATTCAAGAGCGAGCCATCCTTGTGAACCAATACCCGCTCCCGTTCAATCGGTTCCGGCCGCTTGATTTCTTCGAGAGGCCTGGGAGGGCGGCGCGCAAGATCATGGATGGCAACGAACTCGGAAGGCAGATGACCGATCACTTCTTCCGGCGAATAACCCAGCATCGTATAAACTACAGCGTTCGCCATGATGATCTGGTTTTCCTCATCCACAATCAGAATACCATTGGGAGCCGACTCGAACAACATCCGATAATATGATTCGCTGAGAGAGGCTCGTCTAATGGTGTCGGTGAGACTCTTGAGAACAAGGCTTAGCAGGATAGCCACTGAGACAGAGAAAAACGTCTGGATAATCCAAAATTCCAGATCGGTTTGCGCCAGTTCCCGGCCTGGCAGGAAGCCGGCATTTTCCCAATAAAGGAGAAAAATCCCTGAGAACATGTTCAGCAATGCAACGAGAATGGCAAATCTACCACTTATCAGCAGTCCAGCCGCGATCACAATCAGGATATACCCCAGCATGCTGGCTCCATGCATCCCGTACCCATAAGAAATGACCACGGAAGTTAAATTGAGCCAGGCGAGTAAAACGAACAACAGGCTTGAAAGGTGCACAAAGCCCCTTTTCAACAGGTGCAACAAGCCGGCGACAAACGGCAGCGCAGGAATCAAGAATACCAGGCTTTGAATTTCATGCCGGATAAAGCCAAGCAGGAGTGCGGCATATACTACGATACCACCAAGACAGAGGGCTAATATGACATGAAGAACATACGCAGAGCGTGTCTTGCTTTCATCCCCCGGAAACACCGGCAGCTTTAACCAGTCGCTTACTTCAGACGACATTTAACACTCCTATATCAATAAAAAGGATTCGCGAAATAAAATGGATTGATCTGGTCTTCCGAAGAGTAAAGTGGGACAACAAAGAAACTAGAATGTAAGGGATCCAAAAACTTGAAATCAATCGTTCTTCCAATCACGAAAGAGCTTCAACAGGTCCTGCCATTGTTGCGGAGCCAGCACATCCTGACGCGCATATCCCACAGCGCGGACCGTCCGCCTCATCTGTTTGAGATAATTAGTACAACCCTCGCACGATGAAAGATGTTGTTCAAAACGGATCACTTCTACATCCAGTAGTTTTCCTTCCAGATAATCAGTCACCAATTCAACCAGTTCCTTACACGTCATTGCCAAAGTGTTAATTCTCCAAATTCAGGTAGTTTTCCAAAACTTCGCGAACTTTGGAACGGGAGCGATGAAGAAGAACTCTTTGATTAGTCTCCGAAATACCCAAAATGTTACAAACTTCATCTGGTGAAAACCCATCAACATCATGCAGCGTAATCACCGCCCGCTGATTACCAGGCAGAGCGGCGATGGCGTCCTGAACGATATGAAGCAGTTCCTGGAAAATAAATATCTCCTCCGGGAGTCTATCCCATGAAGATGGAAAAGTGGCCCAATGATCTGCGGAAGATACGGCGTTGGATGGCCTAAATCGCTCAGGGTTTACTGCCGGCGCATTGTCGAACACATCATCCAGTTCAGAAAAAGATACCACTCGGTTTTCACGCTGTCCAAGAGTTTTCGCTCGATGTGCCAAAATGGAAAATATCCATGTCTTAATACTGGAACGAGCTTCAAAACGATCCAACCCTTTTAGCACGGCAATCCAGGTTTCCTGCGCCGCTTCTTCAGCCAGTCTTGCATCCTGAACAAAGGATAATGCGAGTCTTACCAGTGAAGCATGATATTTTTGAACGAGCCAGGTATATGCGTCTTCATCCCCACTACGAAGGTACTCTAACAGTAAAGCCTCATCCATATCTTCATACAATGTATTCACAATTCTGAGAATACATCAATATGATTGACGTGTCAAACAGTTTGAGCTATGCGTTCAAGACTGCATTTTCGGAAGAGTAAAGAAGAAAGTCGCGCCCTGCCCCAATTCACTTTCAACCCAGATCCGGCCGCCATGCAATTCAACGATCCGTTTTACCAATGCCAGCCCGATGCCTGTACCTTCCACTTTTTGGTCCAGCCGGTTGAATAAACCAAAGATGCGTTCGTGATATTGCGAGGCAATTCCGATGCCGTTATCCCGCACATATAGTATCACCTTGTTGTTTTCGTATCCCTGTATCCCTATTTCAATCTGCGGCTTGGTTTGACCGCCCATGAATTTAGCCGCGTTATCCAACAAATTTTGGACAACCTCCAACAAACGCTGGCGATCGCCGTAAACGATCGGTAATTCCATTGCGATGTTGATCTTTACGTCACGTTCCTGCAAACGCCCCTGTATCAGTTCAAGCGCATCTTTCAGCAAATCTGCAAATGGTACAGCTTCAGGTTGATTCATCATCCGCCCGATCCGTGAAAGTTCGAGCAGGTCATTCAACAAGGCATGCATCTTATCTGCCGCCTCGCCGATGCGCTGGATATCAGCCCCCAGCCGTTGGGTATTTCCTGAAAGCGCATCCTCACGCACAAACCCAAGAAAGCCTTTGATTGTGATCAAGGGCGCCTTCAGGTCGTGAGATACTGTATATGCAAAGCGTTCCAACTCAGCGTTTTTCGACTCCAGTTCCTGAATTAAGCGTTCACGCTCGGCCTGTGTCCGTTGGTGTTCAGCGATCTCGTTTTCAAGATGCTGATTGGATTGCCGCAACTCAAACGTACGGGCATCCACCAGGTTTTCCAAATTCTTCTGATAGTGCCGAAGTTGTTTTTCGGCCTGTTCACGTTGTGCATTTAAGATCACACCTTGCAGGGCACTGCTCAACAAACCGCGCAATGCGCCGCAAACCACAGATTGAGCGGCATCCACTTCCAATAACATGAAACCTAGTTTCTCGGCTTTGGAATACAAAGCTTCAGCCACCAAACCAAATGGACCAGATCGTGAAAGCATATTTTCCGGGACCAATTGGTTTGAAGCAAAGCGAACCTTTTCCTGATCCAGATCAAGCCTACCGTGCTCATCATACGCAAGGATTAGCCGAGACCATTCGATGGATTGTTTTACATCTTCGAAGAGAGAAAGATAGCCAGCTTTTATTCCCAACCTGGGCAACTCCAGGGCAACGACATCCATTACATCCGCAAGACTATGAGAAGACATCAGCATTTCGCTGATCTCACGCAGAGCCATACTACGCTTTTCAACTTGCAAACGTGAATGGGACTCATGTTTGCGAGTCTCCACGCCGATCAGCACGCGCGCCTGCTGCCATAACGATTCCGCTTTTTGAATGGCTGGCGCACTTTTTATGTTTTGAAGCACAACCCGCCGCATCACCGATAATATTTCATGCCAGAAGTCATCGGCGTTCGGCAAGGTCTGCCCATATCCGATAATACTTTCCAGTGCTTGTATGAATTTGCCATTGGTGTTACCTTGCAGATCGTCCCAAAAGGACGTAAATAATTCGCCGATCCAAATCTGATATTGATCAGTCAGGTGATCTGGGACAACCTTGAGCATGGCTTCACAGGTCAGCCTGCGCAAGCTATGTACATCAAGATCTGAGGGAACTCCAACTTCATTCAAAAATGCTGCATTTTGTAACTCTTGATTTGAACAACCGCACGACTGCCGGACAACCATCAAAGGCGCTACAACAACGTGTTCGGAAACTTTTTTAGTCTGCAGTTTGGCGAGCAACATCTGTCCAGCCTGCCCCCCCATTTCATATACAGACTGGCGGATCGTAGTCAGCTGTGGGTTGCTGTGGCGGCTATCTTCCGAGTCGTCAAAGCCGGTAATCGCGATATCTTGTGGAACTCTGTAACCATTCATTCTCAGCACTTCAAGCGCGCCCAACGCCATCGAATCATTTGCACTGACGACCGCCTCAAATTTTATGTTCCGCGCCAGTAAACTCTTCATCGCCTCCTGCCCGGATTCGAGTGTGTAATCGCCAACACTGACACAATCAGCCGATTGCTCTTCAGAGCAACCATGGGCAAGCATGGCATCGTGAAACGCCCGATACCGTTCATCCGCCTCTTGATGTCCCACCGGACCTCGAATAAATGCGATCCGACGATAGCCGTGTACATCCAATAAATGGTTGACTATCTCTGTTATCCCTTGATAACTATTATTCAACACACAAGGGAGTCCCTCCAGATCAACTGCGACAGTTACTAATGGCAAAGACTGATAGTTCAAACAAAACGCCCGCAGTTCTGCATGACTTACGCCATGCCCAAGCGTTCCGCTTACCACCAAGCCACTTACAATATCCTTATTGACGAGATTGTAGAGCAGGTTCCTTTGGGATTCAAACCCATGATAGGATCGAATAGCCCCGCTGGTAAAACATATCCAATTTGCACCTGCCTGCAGGGCGGCATCTGAAAGACCTCTCAAAAGCGCGTTTTCAAATGGGTCATCTGTCGAACTGACCAGAATTCCCAATGTCAGTGTATGAGATTTAGAAGGACCCTGATCAGCTATAAATCTGTTTGAACTTTCCACCAACCACCTCCCAACCGGTTCTTGAACACGAACCCATTGCTACTGTCCTCTTGGCAATGTGAAACAAAAAACTGCCCCCATTCCCCTGTCACTCTCAACCCAGATCCGCCCGCCGTGAAACTCAATGATCCGTTTTACGATCGCCAGCCCCACCCCGGTACCTTCAGCCAAAGGGTCCAGCTTATTAAACAAACCAAAAATCCGCTCGTGATGTTCTGGTGCGATCCCGATCCCATTATCACGCACAAAGAAAACCGGCATTTCATTTTCAAAACCGCGCGATCCAATTTCGACCACTGGCACAGGTTGTTTGCCAGAAAATTTCGCCGCGTTATCGATCAGGTTTTGAATCACCTCCAACAGCCTGCGGCGATCACCCTGCACAACCGGAAAATCTGTATCAATTTTGATCTGAGGCGTGCTTGCCTGTAAACGTCCCTGCAGGAGTTCAAGAGCTTCGTGTACTAGTGCGCCAAAATTCACAGGCTCAGAAGGATTCACCATGCGCCCGATACGGGAGAGTTCAAGCAAGTCATTCAACAAATGATGCATTTTATCCACCGCGCCATTGATCCGTTCCATGTCTCTCTTTAAACGCACCTGATTACCCGCCATCGCATCCTGTTCAAGAAAACCAAGAAATCCTTTAATGGTAATGATCGGGGCTTTCAGATCATGGGAAACCGTATAAGTAAATTGTTCAAGCTCGGTATTCTTCGCCGCAAGTTCACGGATCAATCGTTCTCGTTCCGCCTCGCCATGTTTGCGCTCGGTGATATCCACGACAGTACCAGCCATGCGCATTGGATGTCCCGCTTCGTTACGATATACATTGCCCCTCCCCTCCAACCAGTGCGTTTCACCGTTTCGCGACAGCATGCGATGCTCTACAACATAATGATAATCCGGGGTGGCTAATGCACGCCCGATCGCCTGTTGTAAATTTGGAAGATCTTCAGGATGGATGATGGATAGATACGTATCATACTTGCCGTCAAACTCACCTTTACCCATTCCAAACAGCCCCTCGATCTTATCCGACCACGAAACTGCTCCTGTTTCGATATCCCAGTCCCACGTCCCCATCTTGGAGGCATCAAAAGCGAGCGCCAATCGTTCCTGCTCGCTGCGTAACGCCTGCTCAATACGCTGACGCTCGCGCAATTCCAGGTCGGCTTCGCGCACAGACTTTTTCAACATATTGATAATAAAGTAGATTTGTACTGATGAAAAAATAAAAAGCGCTGATAAGTAAGTAGCAATACGGATAGGGCTATCCATCACTGGCTGGCTAATTCCCCATGCCTCGTATAAGGCAAGAACCCAAACCGCCAGAATACTCCAGGTTGTGAATAGTGTAACGGTACGCCATCCAAAGATATAACCAGCGCCCAGGATGATCGTGAAATATGCGAACAAAACGACACTGCGAACGCCATCAAATTTAGTAGCGATCCAGGTAATACCGATCCACGAAACAATAAATAAAAGGTAGGCAGCCGTGCGAACAAACCCGCGTTTGATCAACACCTGAGTAACTACTTGAATTAATACCAGGATAGCCAGAATGGCATTCATGGCTTGCCCGATTGGGCTGTCGAAGACTAGATTGATAAAAATCAAGGCGGTCAAAACCACAAAGAGCGCTAACGAGACAACATGCAGCAGTTGGGCATGCCGTGTTTTTTCAGGGTCACCTTCAAAGCGCGGTAGCGAAAGCATCAGCCGTATGCGATTCATTGGTTCACCTCACCAGTTACCGGCTGAGTGGGAAGCGAAAAGAAAAACGTCGCACCCTTTTCAAGGGCTGATTCCACCCAAATATGCCCTCCATGAAACTCGATAATGCGCTTGACTAGGGCAAGCCCGATGCCGGTCCCTTCGCTTTGCGCGTTCAGTTTATCGAAAAGTCCAAAGACCTTGTCTTTGAATTGAGGGGAAATACCAATGCCGTTATCACGAACAAAAAACACAGGGTTACCCATCAATTCACCCTGCACACCGATCGTGATCTGCGGCTCAGGCTGGGTGCCCATGAATTTGGCGGCGTTATCGATCAGGTTCTGCAACACCTCAAACAGGCGCTGGCGATCACCATACACCACTGGAAGATTTTCTGCCACATGCACTACAACATTGCCCGCGCTGATTCTGCCATGCAGCATTTCCAACACTTCTGCGATCAGTTCATTCATGGGAATATATTCAGGCGGATTGGTCAGGCGCCCGATACGCGAGAGTTCCAGCAGGTCGCCCAGTAGATGTTGCATTTTTTCAGCCGCAGTACCAATACGCCGTAGATCAGTTTCAAAGCGCTCCATATTGCCTGTTTGTACATCTTCGCGAACATATCCGAGGAAACCTTTGATGGTGATCAGAGGCGATTTCAGATCGTGCGAGACTGTATACGTAAAGCGCTCAAGTTCCGCATTCTTCGCCTCAAGCTCGTTGATCAAACTCTCACGCTCAGCTTCAGCCCATTTGCGCAGAGACACATCGCGCACTGTGGCTAACACCAGATCTGGTCCGGCAGGTGTGATACGGGCTTCAAAATCCCTGCGTTCATTTCCGTTCGGGAGTTGATACTCAAATGCATTGACCTGACCTGAAGCAAGCGCGCGTCCAATCGCAAAACCAGCCTGTTCAGCGATGGACGGCAATACCTGCGCCAGAGTCTTCCCAAGGAATTCCTCTGGTCGTAGAAATGGTCCGTGATCGGCAGAGGGTATGAACTGAACGATCGTGCCATCCCGCTTCAGTTCGAAGATCATATCTGGTGTGGCTTCAAGCAATGCCCGCACCCGCGCTTCACTTTGAATAAGTGCTTCCTGCGCCTTGTTCTGTTCGGTCATATCGTAGAACATGGACAAAATAGCTGGTACGCCGCCCTCATCGATCAATTCATAAAAAGCCACTGTTTTTAGATGTTCACCGCGATCGTTCACAAAATCATAAGCCGGATTTTGAATCGACCTTTTTTCAAGCAGTTCACGAACGAATGTGTCGCGTTCTGCGGTTTGTAGAATATTTCTTAATTCAAAAGTAGTACGACCGATGGAAGTTTCTGGATCATGACCGGAGAGTTTCCAGAAGGCGGCATTGGCATCGATCATACGACCTTCAGTCAAAGTGGTAATGACGATCGCGACCGGGCTGGTTTGAAAGACCTTGCGAAAGCGTTCCTCGCTTCTTTGCAATGCCTGCTGCGCAGTTATTTGCTCCGTTATGTCGTAGAACATGGAAAGAATCTTTGGCTCATTGCCATGCTCAATTAATTCGTAAAACGTGGCTGTGATGCGCTTTTCACCTTTTCCATTTACAAACTCAAACGCGGAGTTATGTAAAGACCGGCGCTCAACGATCTTTTTGACAAATTCCTGGCGTTTCGTTTCGTTCTTCCAGATCGCCAACTCAACTGTCGTGCGCCCAATGGATTTTTCAGGGTTAAAACCAGTTAATTTCCAATAGGCTGGGTTCGCATCCAGCAAACGCCCATCTTTTAAAGCTGTAATTGAAACGGCGGCTGGAGTCACATCAAGAATTTTTCTAAACCTCTCCTCCCCGGCTTTGCCAGCACTTGCAGAGCGTCTTAGTGTATACACGACCAGGACGATAAGTATGATCGCCAGCAGAAAGATGATGGTCCACTCCACGTTTTAATACTCCGTGAAAGAGTATATCACGGCGAAAAATGAAGAAAATGACAGGAGGCTATACAGATGAAGCCGTTTCAGGGCTATGAATACCTATCAACCTTCCCCTAATTCCGGGATCGATTCTATCGGCGCGCGCTTCGCAAAATAACTTTCAGCCGCAAAGATGATCAACGCCACCCAAACAATGGCAAAGCCGATGAAGTGTGCAAGATCAAAAGCTTCCTTATATATAAAGACCCCGATCAGGAATTGCAAGGTTGGCGCGATATATTGCAGCAACCCCACGATCGTAAGCGGAATCTTTCTGGCGGCAGATGCAAACATTAACAGCGGAATCGTGGTGACAACACCAGCGCCGATCAGAAAAACATCCACAAGCGTGCCAGTTTTAAGGAAAGCACCCGAACCATTGACCCCAACAACCACAAGATAGATCAATGCAATCGGGAAGACAATACCTGTTTCAAGCGTAAGTCCATATAGTGAACCAAGCGGGGAAAGTTTTTTCACGAACCCATAAAAACCGAACGAGAAAGCAAGTGAGAGCGCTATCCACGGCAAACGACCATATACAAAAGTGAGATACACCACGCCCGCAGCAGCGAGCCCAACGGGGACCCATTGCAAGGGACGCAGCCGTTCACGCAAAAATATGACACCCAACAACACACTCAGCAACGGATTGATGAAATATCCCAAGCTGGTTTCAACGATGAAACCAGCATTGACACCCCAGACATAGATCAGCCAGTTAAAACTAAGTAGAACAGCCGCAATTGAATAAATGCCAATCGTCTTCGCTTTGAATGCAACGGAGCGAAAATCCTGCCATTGTTTGGTCACCAACACATACACTGCCAGCAGAATAAATGACCAGCCGATACGATGTCCGATCACCTGCAGGGCTGGAACAGGGTGTAGAAATTTCCAATATATGGGAAAGAAGCCCCATAATATATACGCGCCAATACCATACAAAATACCTTTGTTCATGTTGCTCCTGGATGGGATGTTTAAAAATATTCTATCGACTGGCGCCCGGCAAAGCCGTCTTCGATCTCGTGCCAGTAGGCAATATCGCCTTCGCCATGTTTCCAGCACAAATAGACTTCGCGTTCATCCTTTATGGCGGGGAAATCGAGCAAACCGGTGTTTATATCTTTGATAATAGCGCCTGTGTCTTGAATGTTGTGGATTAACGCGTCCAATCGGTCGAAGGTTTTGACCATGCGGCTGAGGGTGGGATTCCCACCATTGCCTGCGGATTTTTCCATCACACTCCAGATCTCGGGCTGATGGATAAGTATCTCGCTGCGAATGGTTTGGATCTCATCCATCCATAGGCGGATATTTTGCAGAGCTTGATTGGCTTCGGGGAGTGTGAAATAACGCGGCATATATTTTCCTTTATTGAAACGAGTATACACCAAACACAAAAGCGACTCGTCGAGTCGCCTTGATGTTGTCATTAGAATTTGGGACCATTACGCAGGCACTACGTGATAGCCTTTTTTCTTTACCGCGGCGATGATTTGCTCATCGGTCAATTTTGATTCGTCGTATTCAATGACCATTTGCAGTTTGTGGTAACTAGCATTGATCTCTTTGACCCCATCCAACACGTCTTCGAGACTTTCGAGTTTCATGGCGCAGTTGGTGCAGGTCATATCTGAGACTTTGAAGGTTTTTTTGATCATGGGATCCTCATAAATAATTGGTCTCAATACAGGGCGGGAGGACCCCGCCCCTACCGACCACCAGACACTATTCGAAAACGATCATCCCGGTATACATACCCATGGAACAGGTGAAGAACATGCGTGTTCCAGAAGGTTGTGCGGGGATATCTACTTGAACAGTTCCTGTATCCGGAAGTAGTTGATAGAAATTCAGCGCAGGGATGACAAAATCACGCGCGCAGGAATAGGTTTTATTTGTAATGAGATTTAATTTGATGGCGGTATTCGCATCCGCACGCAGGGTTTGTGGGAAGTAACCTTCATTTTCCACATTGAGGGTGAGTCCACCGTCAGATGCCACAGATTGGACAGATGAGGCTTGAGCTGAGGTCGTGCTTTCGGACGGAAGCAGGCTCCGGCTTAAGTTCTGAAACGAGAGCGGGGAACCCATCACATTGAGTCCGCCATCCAGAGTCACAAGTCCCAAAATCAAAACAGCGACCGCTACAAAGCGCATGAAGAATTTTTCAAGCCTTGCACCAAGTTCCGTGGTGAGATAGGCAACAATGAAGAAGACCGGGCTTGTACCAAGGATGAAAGCAAACATCATTGCTGCCCCCGTAAGCGGGCTGCCTGTGGCAAGCGCAGCTGCCATCATGGCTTGGGTCACACCGCAAGGGATAAAGACTGTGAGCGCGCCAAGGAAGATGGGCGTGAATGTGTCTGTACCTTTGGATGTGCGGCGGATATAGCGCGTAATGAATTTCGGTGGCTCGATCGAAAAGTAGCGAAAGATGGGATGGACGTTGAACATCCGTAGAGCATTGCCTACCATGAAGATACCTATAGCGATCATCAGAAAGGCGCGCGTAAGCGGACTTAAGGTAAGGAACGAACCAACCCACCCCAGCAAAACACCTAATAAAGTGTATGCAACAAGTTTCGCAACCAAAAATAATAGGATAGGCAGCGCCGTGCTCGAACGCTTTTGAGGCTGCTGTTTCTTGCCATGCTTTTTGGGTAGATTGGATTGTTCAAGATAATCCTGCTCGATCTGATGTGCGAGCGAACTCGCCAGCAAGCCACCCTGCACTGCAAGGCAGCTCAAGCCGCCGGTGGTTAACCCAGTGACAAATGCCACCATGATACGCCCCGAAAGCCCCGTGCCCGCACTAATATCTAACGCCTGGTCACCTTGATTTTGGAAGGCAAATAAGACGATCGCCATGGTGATAAAACCGATACCAAGTGCAACAAGAATGACGGGATCAAATGCAGGTTTTTGTTCTTTAGACATGAGACCTCAAATAAAGTATATAGGTAAATAACCGTCATTGCGAGGAGGGCGTAGCCCGGCGAAGCAATCTCCAACTCCGTAATGGAGATTGCTTCGCCCACTCGCTATCGCTCGGGGCTCGCAATGACGAAAGTCTTTAGCGCTGACCGCCATCCCAGACGACAAACGGCATGTTGACGACAACGCCGGGTTGGGCGATTGTCACTTCGCCCGCATCCACTGCGGACATGATCTCAGCGACCGAGGTAAACATGCGCGCCTTGGCTGGGTCAACCCATGTCACCACATTGACGCGGCGCAACGGTGAATAGCCATCCGTGCCAGGGGGGTTATCAAACACATCGGCTTGAAAACCGAATGGTCCCATGCCTTCAAGCCCGTTATCAAAGACGTACACATTCGCGAGAACTTCATCGGGTATATTGGCAAGTGCCGGAACATAAAGTACGGGCGAGGTCATCATATCTGATAACAACTTTGCCACGCCCTCATCGGATGCTTCGGTGTGGACAAAGAAAATCTCTTTGCCTTCTGCGAAAGCTTTTCCGGCAGGCAGTAAAGCAGTTGGCATTTCTTCTTTGGGGGCGCAAGCCGCCAGAAGTGAAATCAGTACAACAAGGATCAAAAATTTAGCGCGCATGTTGAATCTCCTTTAGCATATTTTGTATGCTCTCTCCTCAACCTGCAGTTGGCTAAATCTTTACTTTTCGTAATCTCAAACTATTCGTCACAACGAATACACTGCTGAACGCCATCGCCAGCGCGGCAAGCATGGGCACAAGATACCCAAACGCCGCGGCGGGAATTAACACCACATTGTAGAAAAACGCCCAGAACAGGTTTTGTTTGATTGTGCCCAACGTCTTGCGCGAAAGATTGATCGCGCGCGCCACGCCACGCAAATCGCCACTCATCAGCGTCACAGGCGCAGCAGCCATGGCAACATCAGTGCCAGTACCAATCGCAATCCCAACATCAGCTTGTGCCAGTGCGGGCGCATCATTGACGCCATCACCAACCATGGCGATCACATTTTGTTGACCGTTGGCAGCCTGCAATTTCTTAACTTCTGCCGATTTTCCTTCGGGTAATACCTCAGCGAGAACTTCATCAATACCAACCTGCTTTGCAATCGCTTCAGCAGTTTTTTGATTATCACCAGTGATCATCGCAACCTTAATGCCCATGCGATGCAGTTCCGCGATCGCTTCCTTCGAACCATCCTTCACCGTATCAGCAACCGCGATGATGCCCGCAACTTTTCCATCGATCGCAACCAGCATGGCGGTCTTCGCTTCGGATTGCAACCGCGACACTTCGGATTCGAGTCCGCTCATGGGATAGTTGTTCGCGTTCATCATACGGATATTGCCTACGGCAACGCTTCTGCCTTCGACTTCAGCCTGCACGCCATGCCCAGCCTCTGCCTTAAACCCAGCCGGTTCCACTAAACTTAATCCGCGCGTGGTCGCTTCAGCCCAGATCGATTCGCCCAACGGATGTTCACTCCCCTTCTCCACGGAGGCAGCGAGTCGCAGCAATTCATCACTGGTTATTTCACCATTCGTCACAACGTCCGTGACGGCAGGTTGACCTTTGGTAATCGTCCCGGTTTTATCGAGCACGACCACAGTAACTTTACCAGCACGCTCCAGGGCTTCACTGCTTTTGAACAGCACGCCCAGCTCTGCGCCTTTGCCAGTGCCCACCATCACGGCGGTTGGCGTGGCAAGTCCCATCGCACACGGACAGGCGATCACCAATACAGCAACCATGTTAATCAGGGCGCGTGTGAAATTGTCACTATCGGCATTCACAGGTAAGGCGGGTCCAAATAAATACCAGCCAGCGAATGTGATGGCGGCAAGCGCGATCACGGCGGGGACGAACACTGCTGAAACCTGATCCGCAAGTTTTTGAATGGGTGCCTTACTACCCTGTGCATCTTCGACCAACTTGATGATTTGCGCGAGTGCAGTCTGTTTGCCAACTTTCGTCGCTTCGAATTTCAACATGCCGAGTTTATTCAAAGTTGCGCCGATAACAGCGTCGCCTTGTTTCTTTTCAACAGGTAATGATTCGCCTGTCAACATAGATTCGTCCACGGCGCTGCGACCTTCGACGACCACGCCATCCACGGGAATCTTCTCGCCGGGTCTGACGAGGACCAAGTCTCCGACGAGAACAGAGTCAATTGAGACCTCAGCCTCCACCCCGTCACGAATGACGCGGGCGGTTTTAGCGCGGAGTCCCATGAGCTTCTTGATCGCTTCGGAGGTGCGTCCCTTTGCACGGGCTTCCAGGAATTTCCCAAGCTTGATCAACGTAATGATGACGGCCGCTGTCTCGAAATAGACGTGACCATGCAGAAGTCCCAACGCTACAGGGATGGAATAAAAATATGCGGCGGAAGAACCCATCGCGATGAGCACATCCATATTGGCGGATCGGTTACGCAGGGCTTTGAACGCACCCACATAATATTGCCAGCCCACATAGAACTGAACAGGCGTGGCGAGGAACCACATAATGTAACGAGCTGTGTTACTACTGCCGTGATCGGCGGCGGATTGAATTAATCCGAAATCGATCGCCATCGAATAGAGGAACAATGGGATCGTGAACAACGCGCCAACGAACAACAACATGGATTGATGTTCGATTTCAGTCTGGCGCGCTTTGGCTTCGGCATCTTCCGCATCGCCACCCAACTCCACCGCCTCAAATCCTGATTGTGAGACTGCCGCACGAATTTCTGCCTGACTCACAATGGTCGGCACATAGCGTACACGTGCCTTTTCCGTTGCAAATGTCACTTGGGCATCCAACACGCCTTCGAGTTTGAGCAAAGCCTTTTCAAGACGACGCGCATCGTTATCATCAGATAGCCGTTTGATCACAAGTTCCGCATCGCCGGTGGCTACGCCGTAGCCCGCACGCTGAACACGCGCGATCACATCGGTAAGACCGAGCTTTGCAGAATCAAAATCTACAGTCGCACGCTCAGACGAAAGGTTCACCACCGCCGTATTGACACCATCGAGTTTCTTGAGGTTACGCTCCACGGTCGCGACGCAGTTCGCACAAGTCATGCCGGTAATGGGAAGCGTTAATTGTTTTGTATCGCTCATATCTACCTTCCAACAAAAAGGGTCAGACACTGGGTCTGACCTTACATACTATAACGTGATCAGACCTTCAGCCGGGTAATTGATCTCAGCCAGCAAAGCTTTGATCTTGGTTTCATCAGCTGGTGAATCAAACGTGATAACGACTTTCTTGGTGGCTTCATCCGCCTTCACGGATTGAACACCCTGCAATTCACCCACTTCGGTTTCGATGGTATGAGTGCAATGTCCACAGGAAATTGCGGGAACGGTATAAGTAACAGTAGTCATGATCTTTCTCCTTATTTTGTAGTAATTTTTAGTTTTCGGCGACAACGATCAATTCGCCGGTCATTCCAGCTTCTTTATGCCCTGCCACAGAGCAGAAGAAATTATAGGTTCCAGGCTCCGAGACGGTAAATTGCAACACGCTCGTCTCCCCTACCTGGGCGGATATATGCAGGTCATAATTCATTTCTGCGCCGTGCGCGTGATGCTCATCTGAACCGCTATCCTTTACAGCTATAGCTTTCGCATCGATCTTCTCAATCACAAAATCATGTTCCAACTGCCCGGCATTGTTGATCGTCAAGACCACAGGTTCACCTGCCGTGACTGTAATGGACGGAATACTATATGCAAAATCGGTCGCTTCCAGCGTGATCTCGGTGGCGGGTTTTGAAGTCCCACTACAGGCGGTCAATAGCAGGGCGACAGCAATAACAATAAATATTTTCCTCAACATATCCATTTCCTTATCAATAAGATTAAACTTTCGCAGACATCTCGAATACTTCAGTGATTTCCTTCAAAACCTTCTCGCGCTCTTTCGGATCATCGCCCTTAATGGCATTGATCACGCACGAATTCAGGTGATTTTCCAAGATTTTTGTGCTGACCTTGTTCAAGGCTGCATCCACAGCCTGGATCTGACGGATGACATCGATACAATATGCATCCTCTTCCACCATGCGGATGACTCCACGCAAGTGGCCTTCAATAGTCTTCAAACGACGGAGAGTATTTTCATTTTCCATGGTTACCTCTTGTCACTGGATGCGGTCTGCAAGATTTCTCTTACCCCCCCCCCCAGGGGGGTCGGGTAGAGCTATAATAACATATTGAAATTCCCAGGGTCAAGTATTCCCCTCCTGAGAAATGTCATGACTTGCAGGTGTAAATCGTCCTATACGGAGTAGAATTGTCCTCATGAAACTAGACCACAAAAACCTGCGGCGCGTCAGTGTATTTCAAGATGCCTCAGATGAAGATTTGGCTTTATTGGTCGAAAAAGGCATCCTGCGTTCCATCGAGGAGGGCGAATTCTTCTTCTTCCAAGGCGACCCTGCTGTTTATTTTTATATCCTGGTCTCTGGTAAGGCAAAATTACTGCAGTCCAACCCAGCAGGGCAACAGGTCAATTTACGCACCATCAATGAGTGGGAATTGTTTGGGGCACTGGGCATATCCAAGCCAAACGCAAACTACCCCGCCACGGCTCAGGCACTTGAATCGAGCACTGTCCTTGCCATTGAAAGCAAGTTCATGCAAACCATGCTGGAAACTCGTCCACAGATCGCTTTTGGCTTGATGAACTTGATGACCTCATATATTCAGGAAATGCAGGCGCGCTACCGTGAACTGGCTACGGAGCGCGTTGAACAACGAGTCGCCAACGCACTGATCCGCCTGGCTGGGCAATCAGGCACAAAGTCCAGTAAAGAGGCGGGGATTGAGCTATTCTTCTCGCGGCAGGATGTCGCCGAAATGACCGGGTCCACGCTGTACACCATCAGCCGTTTACTCAGCGAATGGGAGCGGCAAGGCATTATTGAAACAGGCCGAGAGCGGATCAAGATCATGAAGCCGCATGATTTGGTACGGATTGCAGGCAGCCTCGAAAAATAAAAAAGAAAACAGGATGAAATATCTCCCCCAAGTGGTGGAGATAAGTACCCCTCGACTGCAGGATGTGGCCGAGGGGTACTTATTATAAGATTATCCTACACTGTGTTTAGTATTGCCATTTTGAACTAAGCAAATATCCATCTCTCCACCTACACTTTATTCTTATTTGCGCCAGCGCAAAGACAAGCCAGGGGAAAAGCGCTATCCTGTATGCATTATGAACGATATTTTAGCAATCTCAGAAATCAGCGCAGCAGATTTGTTGGCGGCAACTCCCAAGGCGGTCAGATTTTTCATTGACCAGGGTACCGAATGCGCAGTTTGTTCACTCGCTCGTTTTTGCACACTGAGGGATGTCATCACGATCTATAGTCTGGATGAAAACAGGTTTCTGGAAGAGCTTGCCAAACTTAACGTTCAAAAATCTTAATTAGGAGAACAACATGAAAAAATTCATTATGTTTATCGGTGTCGCCCTTGTTCTGGCTGTATTCATCGCAGCTTGTGGAGGCGCGAATTCTCAAATCATCAACAAGGAATATGTGCTCACCACTGAATTGAAAGCTGGAAACCTGATCTTTCTGGGCGTCAGTGATGAGATCAACGGCATTTCCAACCCCACCTTGAGCGCCAAGCCCGGTGAGACAGTTACTGTGACGCTGATCAACGGTGGCGAAGGTCAGCATGATATTACTTTTCCTGAAGTCAAAGCCAGCACAGAGATCGTAAAAGAAAAGGGACAGGAAACTTCTGTCACATTTACGGTTCCGGATGTACATGGCGAAATGGAATACTACGACAGCGTAGGCAACCATGCAGAGTTGGGCATGCGAGGCAAGTTGGTGGTTAGCATGACAGACGTAATGCCTGGTTCATCATCCAACCAAAACCCTGGTGATCCCCAAGTACTGGCTGCATTCCAAAAAGGCGCCTGCGGAAGCTGCCATACGATTGCCGGGATTACCAATGCTGTAGGAGTGATCGCGCCAGATCTTTCAGATATAAATATGGCGGCTGATGAACACCTCAAGAGTGGAAGCTATACCGGCAAAGCCACCACAGCTGAGGAATATATTCACGAATCCATTCTCGACCCGAATTTGTTCATTGCTCCCACCTGCCCCACCGGGCCCTGCACTGCCAACGTCATGCCGGCCACGCTATCCAGCACGCTAAACACAGATGAGATCAACGCCATCGTGAAGTATTTAGGCGGCTTGCCGGCCGGCGCCTATGGTGAATCGACCACAGAGACTGCGGCAATCCAGGAACCTACTACTGGTGTGGATATCGTACGTGACCCAGCCGATCTACCAGCGCCACTCGAAGCACGCGAGCCTCAAATCGTCCGCGTGGATCTGGAAGCCATCGAAGTGGAGGGTCAACTCGCCGATGGGACCACCTTCACCTATTGGACATTCAATAACGCAGTTCCCGGTCCATTCATTCGCGTACGTGTTGGCGATACTCTTGAAGTCCATATGAAGAATAGCACAAGCAGCACGATGAATCACTCGGTCGATTTCCACGCGGTGACAGGTCCGGGTGGCGGCGCGGTGATGACTCAAACTGAACCGGGCAAAGAAACCATCTTTACAGCCAAAGCGATCAATGTTGGGCTCTTTGTGTATCACTGTGCGACCCCCATGGTTGCCAATCACATTTCCAACGGTATGTATGGGCTCATCCTCGTTGAACCCGAAGGCGGATTGCCCCCAGTTGACCGCGAGTTCTATGTTATGCAAGGCGACATTTACACTACAGGTGCATTTGGTGAACAGGGACAACAGACAACTGATGTCACCAAACTTCTCAACGAAGATCCCGAATATATAGTCTTCAATGGTGCTGTCGGCGCGCTCACTACACAGAAACCTCTCAAAGCCAATGTGGGTGAAACCATACGTATCTTCTTTGGTGTGGGCGGTCCCAATCTTACATCGTCCTTCCATGTCATTGGTGAAATTTTTGATCGCGTGTATGATCAAGCCTCCCTCACAGCGGCGCCTCTCACGGACGTGCAAACCACGCTTGTCCCTCCGGGTGGTGCAACAATGGTCGAGTTCGGACTTGAAGTACCTGGAAACTATATCCTTGTAGATCATGCTCTCTCTCGTTTGCAGCGCGGCTTGGCAGGTTTCCTAGTCGTGGAAGGTCCAGCAAACCCCGAGATCTTCAACGGCACACCCATGCCGGGTAGTGGTCACTAATTATCAATAAAAAATAGCGCCTGCGGTTTCGCAGGCGCTATTTTTTATGAGTATAGTTTTTGATATAAGTTTTGAACCCAGAGCAGGAGTTCCTGCTGATCTGTCTTGCTCAGCGTGCCGCTTCCACTGCCATAGAATTCCAACTTGACTTCCATACGATCTGAAACACCTTCCGGGTCAGAAGCATCGAGATTGACCTGGCCCAGCTCTTTGACCCAGGTATCGAATTGCTCGCGCTCGGTCGCAGACAATAAATCGGCGAACGTACCCATGCTACCATTGGGTTCAGAGCGACATTGATCTCCGTATACCTCTCCCGAAAGGAACACGGTCAGGCTGTCGCAGAAACCCGCGATCCCGCCTTCGCGCGTCCAGGTAAGTGCCAGCGTGGCGGGCTGCACATGTGTACCATCATTGCTGACATGGTACTCATATTGAACAGCATCTGCCTCCAGGACAATGATCTTTCCAGGCGTCACCACCTCGGCACACACGACATTATGCATGGCAACACCCAGACATGCGTCAGAAAATTCGATATCTACATTACTGATAATTGAAATGTCGCTTTCATCCAATCCCAGATTGGAAGCTAATTGATTGACGACCTGTGCCTCCAGAGATTCGAACACTTCCTTTGCCACTTGCACAACTACACTGCCATCTTCGTCGGTGTGAAATTCATACTGTTCACCATTCGCTTCCAGGATAATTTTATATCCAGGCACGATCGCCTGAGTGCACATCACACCAAGCTTCTGGACACCCAAACAGCCATCGGGCCACTCCACAGCTTCAGCGGAGACAACGGTGATTTGTCCAGGCGGCAGATTGAGGGTCCCAGAAAGAGCCGTGATCGCCGCAGATATGGCAGGTGTCATACCAGTTGGGAGTTGTGGCGAAGAATTATCTTCGTTCGGATAGGATTGATTCGGATACGAATCATTTGGGTAAGAATCATCATTCGGCAACAGTGATTGCTCAGTCGGCTTAGGCGCACAGGCGACGAGCATCCATATTATTAAGATCAGGATCCATATATATTTTTTCATTCATACTCCTTTTTCACAAGACGAAGCTATCGCAGGGTTTGTTCCGAAAAACTGTATAATCAGGCACATGCGATACAAACCATTGATACTACTTATTTTAATTGTAACAGCCTGCGCACCAAAGGCTAACCCGAACACTCAGATCCAGCAGGCGGTTGCGGCTACATTATCTGCCATACCAACAGCCACGGCGAATCCCATCCCAACACCGTATCTGGCCCCCACACCATTTGACCTGAAAGGGTTATTTTGCGAATATCAATTCTGCATCGGTCACCCAATTGAAATGGCATTCTACGATGTGAGCGCTGTTACCAGCAATCAGGGAAGCCCAAATACATATCAAAACGGACTGATGGCCGCCTATAATGGCAATCTTTTGATTCAATTGATGTGGCAACTCGCGCCGGGGAGTTCGGATCCACAATTCATGCTGGATCTCATTTTGGATGATGTTGATACGCGCGTCGGAACTCTGGACGTGAAGTTGATCCGCGATATGAACGTGATCTACATCCCGATCACTTCCACCACAACGCCCGTCCTGCCGTTTGGCGCAGCAGGCGCCTGGATCTGCCGTGACCGCGCCTTCGCCTGGAAAGTGTATAGCCCACAGGCTGAAAATACACAGTCACTATTTGACATGGCACTGGACCGATTTACATGCAACCGCTAAATAAAACTTTCGAAACCTCACGCGGCAAGATCATCATTCGAGAATCAACTCTGGCAGATCTCATGCCATACCGCGGGCTGCGACTCGACGCCCTGTTGGATAGTCCCACCGCATTCAGCGCAGATTATGAATTAAATCTTAACCAACCTATGAGCTTTTGGGAAAGCAGAGTGCAACCAGATGCGCAGGGAAGGCTTTTCTTTGCAGAACACGCCTCGCAACTCATCGGCATGACTGGAGTTCGGCTGGGCGAATCGCCAAAAACAAAACATGGCGCCTACATCTGGGGGGTATACGTTCGCCCGAAATGGCGGGGACTACATATCGCTGAGGTGCTTATTGAGACTTGCATTAATTGGGCGAGGATGCAACAGGTCGATATCGTAAAACTTGGTGTCATGACGAATAACACATCTGCCGTGCGATGTTATGAACGTTGCGGATTTACCATCTATGGCACCGAACCACGCGGTATCTTGCATGAAGGCAATTATTACGATGAATATTTGATGTCACGTGATATAGCGTAACATGACATCGCGTAGCGTGTCGCATTACAAACAGGAGAAAACCATGGTCACTGAAACTGAAGTCCAACTGCTTCGATCCCGCGTCAACGAACTAGAAGACCGCCTGAAATTTATTTATCGCAGACTCAACATCAACTACATTGACCCCAACACTGATCCCGTGCTCTCTCCACAGATTCAGGAAGCGCTCAGGCGTGGTAACAAAATCGAAGCTATCAAGATTTATCGTGAATTAACTGGAGTGGGACTTGCCGAAGCCAAACAAGTGATCGACCGCGCAGAGCAATTCATCAAATAAAGCTAATTTCATCGGTATCTTATTTTCGCGCAGGTCTTGAATTCAAACGGAAAAAGATATACAATGGTTACATTCAGAGTGGAATAATTTCAAGGGCAAACAAGTTGGCGCTCAATGCGAGGTGGACCAAGGAGGATTGTTTTGGCCGTCAAAACCGACGATAACAGTGATGCCGTTTCGAAAAACGTACTAGACTGGCTTACCAGGATAGGCGGTATTGCAGCTATTTTGGTTAATATATTAAGTCTGTTTCTTGAAGAGAAATCTGCAAAACAACTTGCTTTTGGCTTGGCTTTCATTATCCCAATGGCCTCATTTTGGCATCAAAAGCGAACAAACCAAATAAAGATTCCTAAATCAAAAAAAACGCAGACTATCGCAGCCAACCGACTTCTTAAGACCTACCTCTTCTTATTCAAAGATGATTTGGCAACCCGCATTCCTTTTAACCGAGTCCGCTGGATTGAGAGTACTGCATCGTCTGAGTTACTAGACCAAGACAACGCCAAAAAACTTCTCAGGTTAAGTAAACAGACACATTATTGGATACGCGGGATCAACGTCTTCGCAACTGCTCTGCTATTTGCAACCCTTTACATCTATTTGACAACCAACTATGCCTTTAATCCAATAGATTATGCATTTGGGCGTGACCGCATACAAAGGGAAAATCCCTTTATTTCGCTAGACAAAGGGGATAGCACAATGGTGTTTGGCGCCGACATGCCTGACCTCGCATCAGGCGAACAGCCAAAAAACGAAGACATGCCAATTGATGATTTTTCAATTCAGAGAACAGAGGTGACAAACAAGCAATATCGAATTTGTCGACGTGCGGGAGGATGCAAATCAGATCCAATACCTAATCCAACAAGCCCTCGATATTATGAAGACGCTGCCTATGATGATTATCCTGTTGTTGGCATTACGACATTTGAAGCTAGAAATTTTTGTTTGTGGTTGGGAGGCGATTTGCCAACCAGCACACAATGGGAGCGGGCGGCTCGTGGCTTGCATGGTCGTACCTGGCCTTGGCAAGGCGATGACTTAACACCTGAGCTGGCGAATCTGTACCCATCTGATGGAATAGTAAGCGTCAGTGAATTTCAAGGCGGAATATCGCCTGAAGGTGTGTTGAATCTCGTTGGGAATGTTGCGGAATGGACTCGTACCCAGCTAATAACAAAAGATGAAGGGACCTCATTCTAATGGACCCAAGAATCTGGACACTACCCATAGGGTAGAATCGCAAAGAAATGGAGTCCAGAATGGTACAACGCAGAACCTTCAGCGCCGAGTTTAAA
>Ga0210377_10000563_pt1 | contig 35483 bp, 39 predicted proteins | sample PLM4_65_b1redo_FD_155480 | JGI IMG/M metagenome (GOLD analysis project Ga0210377, IMG submission 155480) | Groundwater sediment microbial communities from an aquifer in East River, Colorado, USA - PLM4_65_b1 redo | ecosystem: Environmental > Terrestrial > Soil > Riparian zone | place: USA: East... | reverse complement strand
CGGCCGGAGAACTGCATCGGCTGCGAAGCGTGCAGCCGCACCTGCACCAAGAAGTGCCACGTGCACATTGCCCTCTGAGAGGGAAGCACCAAACGGCAAGCACCAAATAACAAATAAATTCCAAATCTCAGGCGCTAAGTTCCAGATGCTTCGGTAATTGATATTTGCGCCTTGGAGCTTGTTTGAGATTTGGAATTTGGAGATTGGAATTTCAACATCGATGGACATCACCATCCGTACCGCTTGTCCCGGGGACATCCCCCGGATGAGCGACCTGCTCGACGAACTCTTCAGCCTCGAGTCTGACTTCGAGCCTGACGTCGTCAAACAGGTGAAGGGGCTCGGCATGCTCGTCACCGAACCTGCGGGAACGTCGCTCGTTCTCGTCGCGGTCGCACAGGGACAGATCATCGGCATGGCCACGGCCCAGGCGCTTGTGTCCACGGCGGAAGGCGGCCGGGTCGGGCTCGTGGAGGATGTGGTCGTCGATTCCCGGTGCCGGTGCAGGGGCGTCGGCACGATGCTGCTCACGCGCATAATCGATTGGGCCCGCGGGAACAAATTCACTCGGCTTCAGCTCCTGGCGGACAGGACCAACCATGCCGCCGTCGCTTTCTATTGCTCTCGCGGCTGGAGCGCGACCGGTCTGAACTGCATGCGCATGATGCTTTGATCTTCGGCCTTCCCCAGACCGCCGGAGCACCTTGCTGCGGCGCTTCACTGACACTTAAACCGGCAACTGCCCCAAAATTGGACACCTTTCTTTTCTCTCCATGAAGTAACTCCTTGATTCTTCATAACGCCGGCCTGGCAACGATATTGCTAATATTCTGAGCATGGATGCAAAGGAGACCATTATGAGGGACCTGAAAAGAGTTAACAAAGATTTCATCAAAGTGCACCCCTGTTTCACCGAGGAGGCGCACCAGCGGTTCAGCAGGGCACATCTGCCGGTTGCGCCCGGATGCAATATCCAGTGCCGCTACTGCATCAGGAAATTCGACTGCGCCAACGAGTCCCGGCCCGGGATCACGAGCAGGGTCCTGACCCCGGACGAAGCAATAGATCGGACCAGGGCGCTTATCGATCGAAGCGACCGTCTGAGCGTGATCGGCATCGCGGGCCCCGGTGACCCGCTTGTGAACGCTCCGACCTACGTTGTGCTCAGGCACATCAACTGGGAGTTCCCCGACCTTACGCTCTGCATTTCCACGAACGGGCTCCTTCTGTCGGACAGGCTGGAACAGCTCATTGCGTCAGGCGTTCGAAGCTTGACCGTTACGATCAATGCCATATCACCGGAGATTGCGGAAAAGGTTTATTCATGGATCATCTACAAGGGACGACGCTACACGGGCAGAGAGGCGGCGGAACTTCTTCTTGCGAACCAGTGGCAGGGTCTGGAGAAGGCGATCGACGCGGGCCTCATCGTGAAGGTCAATACCGTCTTCATCCCGGGCGTGAATGACGAGGAAATACCGCTTATCGCGGAGCGGGCCGGAAAGCTGGGGGCGGACCTCATGAACATCCTGCCGCTCATCCCGCAGGCGGAATTCGAGCATCTTGAAAGACCTTCGCATAAGGATATCACGATGATGCGCGAGCGGTGCAGGCCGTTCATCCCGCAGATGACGCATTGCAAGCAGTGCCGGGCCGACGCCTGCGGCATCCTCGGCGAGGACAAGGACATGGAACTAGAAGTGCTCATGGCGCGCATTGGCGCGGACTACGACGATTCGGTTTAACGATGAATGAACAACTCACTCATGCGGACCGGGAACGGTATCGCCGGCAGATGATGCTTCGCGGTTTTACGCCGGACCACCAGCGATGGCTCAGGAATTCCACGGTCCTTGTCGCCGGCGTGGGCGGGCTGGGCGGGACCGCTGCGCTCTATCTAGCCGCGGCGGGGATCGGCAGGATGGTCCTCGCGCATGCGGGAAACCTTACGCTTTCGAACATGAACCGTCAGATCCTTATGAAGAACAGCCGGATCGGCAAAAGCAGGGTCGTCCAGGCGAAGAAGGCCATCCAGGAAATGAACCCCGACGTGAAGATCGAGATCTACGACGAACGGATCACTGCCTGCAATGTCCAGGCGTTGCTTCGCTCGGCGCAGATTGCGCTGTCCGCCCGCCCGAATTTTGCGGAGAGAAGGGTCCTGAATAAGGCCTGTATCGAGAAGGGCATTCCGATGGTTGAGGCGGCTATGAACGGGATGGAAGGATATATCTTTAACGTCATCCCGAGGGTTGCATCCTGCGTCCACTGCGTGTATCCCGAGGACGACCCGTCATGGGAGGAACTCGGATTTCCGGTGCTCGGCGCGGTCTCGGGCATGCTCGGGTGCATGATGGCGCTGGAGGCCGTCAAATTGCTCTCCGGGTACGGGAAGCCGCTGCTCTCGGAAATGCTGGTGTTCAACATGCTGGACATGGATTTCCGGAAGGTCAGAATTCCCCGGAACGAGCGGTGCGAGGTCTGCGGGATCTGAATAAAGAGAGTCCCTGATATTCGGAAGAGGAGAAAGGAGGCGAAGACCATGATGGTAACGGGAGTTCTTGTATTTGCGATAGGGACGTTTTTCGTATCCTTCCTGATCAACAGAACGAATGATTTCGACAAGGGGAAGTTTGCGACCTATGTGACGCTGGTCGCCTGGGGTTCTTTGCTGTACGGTCTGTATCTATCGAAGGGCATGCATTAGCATTCATATCCACGTCTACGTCGGCGTATAGAGAGAAGCCGCTCATCACCCTGGTGCTCAAGAAGATCGAAGGCAGCCAAGTGTTCGCGCCGCGCGCCTCTTTGGCCATATAGTCAAAGTATTCGAACGCACTGATTTACGTGGGGGCCGCGAAAACCTCGCCGCCCAAGCGAAGCGTTGTGTGTAAGTTTCAGCCAGTATTTGTTAATCGTTTGGGTTATCTAAGAGTGCTCATTTGCAGGTATAAAAGAAAATATCCATATGCATGGCACGATATTAATTTACGGATTGAAATATGTACTGGCGATCAGTACGATTTAAGAAAATCATTGTGTGGAAGATTTCCCGGAATCGCTGGCAGGAATGAATCGAAATGACTGGAAGGAATCAATCGTAGTGGCTGGTAGATTTACCGGATTGCCTGGGAGTAATCATTTGGAATGAGTGGTAGAATTCGCCGGAATATACAAAAACAAACAGGCAGGCTTGGCGCTTGAATCTTCGCGCACAACCTGCCTGATATTGCTGCTAAGACTTCTTTTCTTCTTTTTGCGCTTCTGTCCCGGCTTCTTCCTTATCAGAAGAGAGCGCTTTTTTAAACGCCTTTATGCTTTTCCCAAGCCCTCGCTCAATTCCGGAAGTTTTCCCGGACCGAAGATGATCAAAACGATGAAAAAGATAAGCAGCAGATGCATCGGCTGGAACAGGTTCCCCATGTGAATTCTGGAGTGAGCTTATAGCGAGCGAATACGATGATGTTCTTTCCTTGAGAATCGAGATTCCTTGCAGCCGCCTATACGAACCTTCATTTGCTGCAGGGAGCTTCAATTCCTCCTTATTGTTTATGAACACACGATAATTTGCGTGCATGCAAAAATTAATACGTTGTTATTCCGCTTCCAGCCCGTACTTCTTGAGTTTTCTCCAGAGCGAGACGCGGTCGATGCCCAGGATCTGGGAGGCGAGGGTCTTGTTATTGCCGACCTCGTTCAGCACCCATTTAATATAGGCCTCCTCCTGCTCGTCGAGAGAAGGGATTTTGCCTTCCTTTTTCCTGAAGGTCTTGATGCTCAGCTCCCGCAGGTCCTCGGGCAGATGGGCGAGCTCGACCGTGCCGCCGGCGGCGAGCGCCACGCCGCGCTCCATGATGTTCTCGAGCTCCCGCACGTTGCCCGGGAAATCGTAGTTCACCAGCAGGCCGAGCACTTCCGGAGAGATCTCGTTGACGTTCTTCTTCATGATCACGGCATACTTTTTCAGGAAATAGTACGAGAGCAGGGGAACGTCGTCCTTGCGCTCCGACAGGGGGGGGATGCGCAGCGACACCACGTTCAGCCTGAAGTAAAGGTCCTGCCGGAATGCGCCCTCCTTGATCGTGTCCTGGATGTTCCGGTTCGTCGCGGCGATCAGCCGCACGTCGACCTTAATCGCCTCGGTGCCGCCCACCCGCATCATTTCCCGTTCCTGGATCACCCGCAGGAGCTTTACCTGCATGGACGGCGGCATCTCGGTGATCTCATCGAGGAACAGGGTCCCGCCGCCGGCCATCTCGATGAGGCCCTTCTTCACCGCGTTCGCGCCGGTGTAAGCGCCTTTTTCATGGCCGAAAAGCTCGTTCGAAAGGAGCTCCTCGGTGAAGGCGCCGCAGTTGATGGCGGAGAAGTGCCCCTCCACGCGTTTGCTGCTGATGTGGATGTAACGCGCGAAGAGCTCCTTGCCGGTGCCGCTCTCGCCGGTGATGAGCACGTTGCAGTCCGTGGGCGCTATCTGCCGCGCGGTTTCGAGGAGGCGCCGCATGTTCGGGTCCTGGGTGATGATCTTGACCCGTCCCTGGTAGTGTTCGAGGTGCTCCCGGAGCTGCTTGTTCTCCTTCTTGAGCGAGACCTTGGTGGCGGCCTCCTTCACGACCTTCCGGACCTCGTCGAGCTTGAAGGGTTTAGCGATATAGTAGAAGGCGCCGTGCTTCATGGCCTCGACGCCGGATTCGAGCGTGGCGAAGCCGGTGATCATGACCACTTCCGTATCAGGGTAGAGCTCGCGGCAGCGGCGGAGGATCTCCATGCCGTCGACCTTTTCCATGCGAAGGTCGGTAAGCACCACGTCGAAGGGCTGCTCGTCGAGGAGCTTGAGCGCATTCGCCCCGCTCTGGGTGCCGACGACGTCGTAGCCTTCCTTTCTCATAACGTGTTCGAGGTTCCTGAGCGCCACGCGCTCGTCGTCGATGATGAGAAGTTTCATGGTGCTGTTCATGATCATTTCACTCCAGGTTTTTCAAAAAAATATTTTGATTTTTGAATTTGTAGTATATCAACTACGAACTCCGAACTCCGAACTACGAACTCCGCACGGATCTATTCGCCGGCAGCCGGATCAAAAACGTCGTGCCTTTCCCCGGTTCGCTGTCCACGGCGATGCAGCCGTCGTGCTCCTCGATGATCTCGTGCACGATGTAGAGGCCGAGGCCCGAGCCCTTGCCCACGTCCTTGGTCGTGAAGAAGGGGTCGAAGATCTTCAATAGGGCGTCAGCGGGAATGCCCGGGCCCGTGTCATGCACCTGGATATCGATGGTGTCCTCTTCGAGCGTGCATTTGCCGCGATACTTAAGATAATTGTAGATGCCCGTGTCGTCTTCGGCCTTGTCAAGGGCGCTGTGCCGCTGGGCGGTCACCAGGACCGCGCCGCCGTTCCCGGCCACGGCATCGAGGGCGTTCTTGATCAGGTTCAGAAAAGCCTGCTGGATGCGCTGCTTGTCCGCCGTGATCGTGAGGTCATCGGGGATGTCCGTCGTGACCGTCGTGTTCGCGGGCATCTGGCCTTTTACGAACCGGATCGTCTCGTCGAACAGGGACTTGACCGGCAGGTCCTGCTTCTTAAAATCCTTGTCGCGCGAGAACTCCAAAAGCGAGCGGACGATGTTCCTGGCCCGGTCGGTCTGATCGCTTATCTGGGTCAGCATCTCCGTCACAAAGGCCGGGTCCACGCACAGGCGGCCGGAGGCCGGTTTTTCCCGCGACTCTTTCAGCTCTTCCATGAGGATCTGGTTGGACGACGAGATGTTCGAGAGCGGATTGTTGAGCTCGTGCGCCACGCCGGAAAGGAGCGTGCCGAGGGAGGCAAGCTTCTCGGACTGGACCAGGTGGCGCTGCCGCAGCTCCAGTTCGCGCAGCATTTTGTTGAAGGCGTTGGTCAAGGACGCGATCTCCCGGTCCCGGGAGTCGATCTCTATCTTCTCGAACCGTCCGTCGGCGATCACTTCCATGTTCTTCTCGATGAGCTTGAGGGGCCTCACGACCATCCGGGACAGGACCTGGCCGATGGCGATCACGGCGAGGGAAAGCAGGATGATGGAAAAAACGAGGATCCGCTGGGAGGTGTTCAAAAGCGCCTGGACGCTTGTTCGCTCGGTCCTCGACATCTCCTCGGCGATCGTGATGATGTCCTTGCCCGTGACGCGGATCTCGCCTTCGAGCATGGTCTTGCGCGCCCCGTGCTCAACGAGCTTTTTTCTTTTGCCGGGCGCGGTCAGCGCGGCATATTGTTCCATGAGCCCTTGATAGGCCGCGAGCCGGTCCCGGAGGGACTCTACCTGCGTTGCCGGGGCGAGAGCGGTAAAACCCCTGATGTTGCTTTCGAGCAGTTCCCGGGCCTTGCTCACGTAGCCGGAATTTTCCCGGTAGTCCGACTGCTGCTCGTACAGGAAATAGTTCTTCTCGAACCGCCGGATCTCGAGGGTGGTGTCGAAGAACTCGGAAATTGCCTCGCCGAAGATGATCTTCCGTTCGATGAACCGCAGTTCGAGGAACGTGAACAGGGTGAGTCCGATGATGATGATCACGATGGCATAGTAGCCGAAGGTGATCTTCTGTCTGATGCTCGGTCTGTAGTTGAACATGATTTGATCCAAATAAAGCTGACGGTCAAGTAAGCATTCCGCAGTGCTGTCATTGCGAGGAGCGGAGCGACGCGGCAATCTCGTTTTCCCGATTAGTTACGAACTGCGAGATTGCGGAGTTTATCCCGAACTGCAAAAGCGAGATTGCTTCGCTACGCTCGCAATGACGGTGAGGGACCTCTCGCAATGACGGCCAAGGACCCCGTCTTTAAACCCGAGACTTCGAACTCCGAACTCCGAACTACGAACTCTGAACTGATTTTGCCTCACACCAGCACCGCATCGACCACCTCGGCGATGGTGTCCGCGAGCCTGATCTCGATGTCCTTCTTCATATCGTCGGACAGTTCTTCCACGTCGTCCCGGTTTCGCGCAGGCACGATGACCGTTTTGACCTTCGCGCGCCTGGCCGCGAGGACCTTTTCCTGGATTGCGCCGACGGGGAGGATCCGGCCCGTGAGGGTGATCTCCCCGGTCATGGCCACCTCGCGCCGCGCCGGTCTTCCGGTCAGGAGCGACACGAGGGCTATCAGGATGGTAATGCCGGCAGACGGGCCGTCCTTCTGGATCGCCCCGGAAGGCACGTGGATATGGATGTCGTGGTGCTCGAAAAAGTCCTCGGGGATGTCGAAGGCGCCGGCATTGCTCCTGACATAGCTCAAAGCCGCCTGCGCCGACTCCCGCATCACGTCGCCGAGAGAGCCCGTGATAATGAGCTCCTTGGTGCCTTTCATCTTCGCGGCCTCGACAAAGATAATGTCGCCGCCGCTTTCGGTGCGGACGAGGCCCGTGGCAACGCCGATCCGGTCCTTTCCCTCGATGACCTCGAAATGGTATTTCTTCCGTCCCAGGTAATGCTCGATCTCGTCGGGGGTGATTTTCACGGACAGGTTCCCGCCCGGTCGCTCGACGCATTCCTTGGCGATCTTCCGGCAGACCGAGGCGATCTTTCGTTCGAGGCTCCGGATGCCCGCTTCGCGCGTGTATTCCTGGATGATCTTCAGCACGGCCTCGTCGCTGAACGCGACCTGCCCGGCGGAAAGGCCCTTTTCGCCTATCTGTTTGGGACAGAGGAACCGCGAGGCGATGTGCGCCTTCTCTTCCTGCGTGTAGCCCGTGAACTCGATCACCTCCATGCGGTCCCGGAGCGGGGCGGGGACGGTGTCGAGCACGTTCGCCGTCAGGATGAACATGACGCTCGAAAGGTCGAAGGGGACGTCGAGGTAGTGGTCCGTGAAGGCGCGGTTTTGCTCCGGGTCGAGCACCTCGAGCAGCGCCGACCCCGGGTCGCCCTTGAAGTCGCGGCCGATCTTGTCGAGTTCGTCGAGCATGATGACGGGGTTGGCCGATTCTATCCGGCGGAGCTCTTCGATCACCCTGCCGGGTTTGGCCCCCACGTACGTGCGCCGGTGGCCGCGAATGTCCGCCTCGTCCTTCAGCCCGCCGAGGGCGATGCGCGTGAACTTTCTGCCGAGGGCGCGCGCGATGGATTTGCCGAGCGAGGTCTTGCCCGTTCCCGGGGGGCCGGCGAAGCAGAGCACCGAGCCTTTCGTGTTTGCCCGGAGCGATCTCTTCTCCAAGGCCCGCTTTACGGCGTCGCGCACTTCGTCGAGTTTGAACGGTTTGGCTATGTAATGAAAGGCGCCCTTCTGCACGGCCTCGATCGCTGAAGGGACCGTGGCGAAGCCGGTCACCATGATGACCCTGGTCTCCGGATGGCGTATCCGAATGCGGTCGAGCAGTTCCATCCCGTCGATCCTGCCCATCCTGAGGTCGGCCAGCACGACATCGAACTCCGACGCTTCCAGCTCCCGGAGCGCGGTCTCGCCGTCGGCAGCGGTCACCACCTCATAATCCTCTTTCCTGAGCACGTGGGCGAGGTTCTTCCGCGCGATCTCTTCGTCATCGACCACGAGCAGGCGCGCCTTCCTGTTCATCATGAGCACCTTGACCGCGAGGTGTTCCATGACCCGCTCCTTGATCGTGCTCAGCCCGTAATGGTTCTCGTTCAGGATCCGTCCGGCGCGGGCGATGTCGAGGTTATCTTCCGTCTTTTTGTTCCAGGGCAGGGAGACGAGGTAGTCGATGTAGGTAAGGCCGATGGTATATTCCGCGGACGAGGGGCTGATCTTGGCCAGGACGTCGAGTTCCTGGCCCGCGATCTTTGCCACGGCAGGGGGCATGTTCGCCAGGGTTATCTTCTGGCGCAGTTCCCCGATGATGAATTCCTGATGGTTGTCTTCCGTTGTTTTGAAGAATTTCATGGTTCACCTTATTTTATCAGAAGTCTGTCGATCCGACGGGTAAAACAAATAAACCCTCATTGCTGTCATTGCGAGGAGCGGAGCGACGCGGCAATCTCGATTTTTCAGGCTGATATGAACTACGAGTTGCGGAGTTTATCCCGAGCTTGTAAAAAGCGAGATTGCTTCGCTTTCGCTCGCAATGACGGCGAGGGACCTCTCGCAAAGACGGCTTTCTTGACTTTTACGAATGCACCATATTTTAGATGATGACCATTGCAGCGGGACTACGAGGTCATCAAATATGACATGGTTGCATTTTACAACGTTTTCATTTTCAATGCAACAACTCAATTTTACCCTTCTATTCAATATGTTATCACATTTTAAGGATAAACTATTGCATTCTAAAACAGGCCGGTCATCATTCAGTTATGACGATTATAAAAAAATATACATTATTTCAATGCGTTGATCCGATGTTCTCTTTTGGCACGGGAGTTGTAGTAAGAAAGGTAAGACCACAGGAAAGGAGGAGATGATCATGAAGACCTTACTCAAGAAATTTGAAACAATGATGGTGGCGGCGACCTTTGCGGAAGAAGGGGAATTCGAGACCGCGCGGCAGATCATGAACGAAGACAGGCCCAGAAAGAACGACCGGCCCTCTGCCCATGATTACCAGAGACCGGCAGCAAGAAAAGAATTGCGCGCCGACTAAGGACCGCGGCTTTTCATTCTGGAATGGACCTTGCTCCGGCGGGGAGATGAAGCATGAGTGCAAACAAGCTGAAGAAGATAATGAAAAAGATGGAAGACGTGCTCGCGGCAACGTCGTTCGCCGAAGAAGGGGAGAGCGAGGCGGCACGATCGATCCTTGCCGAAGGGAGGCGCGTGCTGCTGGCGCTCAAAGAGGGAAGGATCGACGTCAAGACCGTGAAATATGCCGTGAACACTGCCAAGCGTATCAGCGCCAATCTCGATGTCCTCTATGTCGTCCCCGTGGGGAAGCAGGACGGCGCCGATGATCCCCTGCTCGGGGTCCTTCAGTCTGAACTGTCCGCGGAAGGCGTGCCGTACCGGCTGGTCCGGAAAACGGGCTGCCTCAAACAGGCGGTCATCGATTACACGAACCGGGAGAAGGATATCCTGTTCGCCGTGGTCGAGTCGCCGAACAGCCTGGACGCCGACTGCAACAACAAGGACACGCGGCTCTCGGAATTATGGCAAAAGCTCAAATGCCCGCTCGTCGTGGTCATGGACGGGGCGGGGGCGTAGATTTAAAGATCATGAAGCTGAGAAATTGTGAAATTGTGAAGTTGTGAATAGAACTTCCAAATCTTCTTATCTTCCCAACTTCCCACCTTCCGGTTGCCGTAGGACCATCGGAGGGTACATCAAAATAGCGGTCAATAAATTCTAAGGAGGAATTATCATGGCACAGAGCACCACACGGAAGAAGCCGGTCGGCGCAATGATCGTTATGGGCATCATTTCCATAGCGCTCTATGCGGCCCTCCTGCTCAAACAGGATTGGGTGAACAACACCTTCGCGAAGGGCGGATGGTACGCGCTATTACCGATCGTCGCGGCATTTGTTTTTTCGTATTTCCACGGAACGTTTACCGGTCATTTCTGGACCGTCCTCGGCGTTGAGGCCGCGAAGAAAAAAAAGGAGGTAAAGTAACATGCACGACATTATGCCCAACTTCATCAATCTTGACGCCATCACGATCCTTTACCTGTTCGGGGTGGGGTTTGTGGGCGGTCTGGTCAGCGGCTTTATCGGTTCAGGCGGCGCGTTCGTTCTCACGCCGGGCATGATGAGCCTGGGCGTGCCCGGGCTCGTGGCCGTGGCGAGCAACATGTGCCACAAATTTCCCAAAGCGCTCGTGGGTTCGCTCAAACGCGCCAAATACGGCCAGGTGGACGTGAAGCTCGGCATCGTCCTCGGCATCTCGGCGGAGGCCGGGGTCCTCTACGGCGCCCAAATTCAGGAAAACATCAAGAAGGCCTTCGGCGACGCGGGCTCCAACCTCTACGTGAGCGTGGCCTTCGTCGTGATCCTCGCTACGGTCGGCGGTTTTGTCCTTTACGACGCGTGGAAGACCTATAAGTCCGGAAATTCGCAGACAGCGGAAAAGACCGGCAAGCTGGCAAAGTGGGTGCAGTCCATCAACATTCCCGGCACCATGGTCTATTTCAAGGCGCTCAACGCCCGCGTTTCCATCCTCTTCACCATTCCCCTCGGGTTCGCGACCGGCATGCTGGCGGCCACGATCGCGGTGGGCGGCTTCATCGGCGTCCCGGCAATGATCTATGTCCTGGGCGCGCCGAGCCTCATGGCCTCGGCCACGGAGCTCGTGATCGCCTTTGTGATGGGTCTCGGCGGCTCGCTCAAGTACGCCATGCACGGGTTGGTCGACATACGCCTGGCCATGATCATCCTCGCCGGTTCCCTCTTCGGCATCCAGCTCGGCGCCATCGGCACCACGTATGTAAAACCCTTCATGATCAAGGTGGTGATGGGCCTGATCATGGTGATCGTGCTCTTTTCCCGCGGCCTGATGGTCCCGGTTTACCTGGCCCAGCTCGGTCTCATAGGGAAGCTCAGCGACGGCATGGTATCGTTGCTAAAGACCACCAGCTTTGCTATAATGATCTTTGCATTGCTGCTGGGAGCTTTCATCGTCTTGCGCGCCATGTGGCAGGGCCGCGAGGCCGAGAGACTGCGGCATGCAACGGGGGCCTTGGAGCATGGGGAAGTATAGAAAAATTCTTGTTGCCGTAGATGGTTCGCAATCAAGCCGGAACGCGCTCACCCAGGCGTTCCGGTTTGCTGTTGACGAGAAATGCTGGATCACGGTCACGTCCGTGGTGCCGCCTTATGAAGGCGAGATCGAGACGCTCGGCATCAAGGACATCAGGGCGGCCCTCCGGAAGCCCTGCGAGGACGCCCTGAACGAGGCGAAAAACCTGGCGGAAAAAGAGCGGGCGCTCATCAAGACGGTCTGCGAGGAAGGCGAGATCTACGAGCGGATCGTGGATCTGGCCGACGCCGAGAACTGCGATCTGATCGTCATGGGACGGCGGGGACAGCGGCGCAGCACCCCGGTCGGCAGCGTTACCGCGAGGGTCATCGGGCACACCCAGCGTGAAGTGCTCGTGGTGCCCGACGGCACCGTTGTCGGCTGGAAAAGGATCGTGTTCGCGACCGACGGGTCGAAGTACAGCGCGGCTGCCGCGGAGCGCGCGATCGCTTTCGCACAGTCATACGGCGGAGAGTTGAAGGTCCTCTCGGTCGTGGATGTTCCTCCGGAATTTTATGCCGAGGCGCCCCAGGCGGTGGAAGACCTCGTCCGCAAGGCAAAAGGCTTTGTGGCCGACGTGAAAAAAAAGGCTGAGGCCTCGGGCGTGCCGGCCGAGACCTTTGTGGGAGAGGCCGAAGCGCACCAGGCGATCAACAAGCTGGTCCAGGAGCAAAAGGCCGATATCGTTATTCTGGGGTCCCACGGCCGTACCGGACTCCGCCGCCTCCTGATGGGGAGCGTGACCGAAAGTGTCATCGGCCATGCGACCTGCCCGGTGCTCGTGGTCAAGAATTGAGGAAGAGCTTGAACTGCTCACAGGCTCTTTGTCACCTTTCTAAGCGGGCAGATAAACCTCCTCTGGACGTTCAAGATCCTGTATTTTTTTGGGCGGCTCATCGCTTAGCCGCGTTGGCATGCAATCTGGATGGTTCAGAATTTCAAATAGTATCCGCTATTCCTGCAGCGCTTCCCCTCGCCCAAAACGGCTCGGCCGCGTCTGCCGTTGGCTTTTTCTTTTACAACACTTGTACACCGCATGCCTGAACGCGTCTTTCGCGTCAGAGCCGCCCGGCGCAGGGGTAAGGCAAAAGCTTTTGCCTTTCGCATTTCCAGAGGCCCCTGCATCCCGTGAGCAGCGACCGTGCTTTACATGACTGGCATAGAGCCCGGCAAACCACAAATCATGCATGCGCGTGCGTAGCGAAAGCGCTCATGAGCAGCCGAATTGAATATATTAAAGTAAAGACACTCTGTCATGTCTGCACGGCGGTGCGAGCGGTGGTGCAGAAAAATGAAAAGGATCGCGAACTTCCTGAAGACTCTGGCTGTTCCCTGGCATTCTCGTATGGGAGTAAGTGGAGAATCCCTTTTTTATCCGTCACTTCAACCTTTCACCTTGCATTTTCCCGCAATTTATATTATCCTTTCTTCAATACGTATGGTCAAGAAAACCGCGTGAACCTTACTTTCTTCCGGTATGCCTGACAAAATCTCCCCATTAAAAGGCACCATGAAGTCCCTCGGCCTCGTTTTCGGCGATATCGGCACGAGCCCGATCTACACCTTCACCGTCGTTTTCCTCATTCTGAAACCCACGGAGCGGAACGTCGTCGGCGTCCTGTCGCTCATATTCTGGACGCTCATCCTCCTCGTCACCGTGCAGTACGCCTGGCTGGCCATGAGCCTCGGAAAGCGCGGCGAGGGCGGTACGATCGTGTTGCGGGAGATACTGGTCCCCTTGCTGAAATCGAGCAGGGCCGTGTCCTTCGTCACGCTCCTTTCGTTCATCGGCATTTCGCTCATCATCGGCGACGGCGTTATCACGCCCGCCATCAGCATCCTCTCCGCGGTCGAGGGTTTGCTCCTGATCCCCGGGTTCGAGGGGACCCCGCAAGGGACGCTCATCTTCATCGCGGGGGCCATTGCTTTCATCCTCTTTTCGTTCCAGAAAAAAGGCACCGAAAAGGTAGCCGGCGCGTTCGGTCCCATCATGGTGATCTGGTTCGCGGCGCTCACGGTTTCGGGACTGGCCTCCCTCATTCATGCTCCCGCGGTGGCCAGGGCATTGAACCCCTCGTATGCGGTAACCTTCCTGGTCCACAACGGCGTCATGGGATTCTTCGTCCTTTCCGAGGTCATCCTGTGCGCAACAGGCGGCGAGGCGCTGTACGCCGACATGGGGCACCTGGGACGGGCGCCCATCGTCAAAGCGTGGAATTTCGTGTTTATCGCGCTTGCGCTCAACTACCTCGGCCAGGGCTCGTTTCTTATCATTCATCCCGAGGCGAAGAACGTGCTCTTCGAGATGGTATACCACCAGGCGCAGTGGCTGTACATCCCGTTCCTGCTCCTCTCCATCATGGCCACGGTCATCGCTTCGCAGGCCATGATCAGCGGCATGTTCTCGATCGTGTACCAGGGCATCACGACGCGCATCATGCCCATGTTCAAGGTGGATTACACCTCGGAGGAGCGGCACTCCCAGATCTATATCGGTTTCGTGAACTGGTTCCTGCTGTTCGCCGTCCTGTTCATCATGCACGAATTCAGAAAGTCCAGCGACCTGGCCGCGGCTTACGGTTTCGCCGTCACCGGCACCATGACCCTCACCGGCATCATGATGACCTGGATCTACTCCTTGCGGGGTAAATACGGGAGGATGCTGGTCTCCATACTCGTAACGCTGGTGTCAGCGACCTTTTTGCTCTCGAACACCTACAAAATACCCCACGGCGGCTACTGGTCCCTCATCATTGCCGCCATCCCGTTCTCGATCATCATGCTCTACCGTACCGGCCAGCGGAAGCTCTATTATTCGCTCCAGCCGTTGCCGGTCGACGTTTTTCTCCTGAGCTACAATCAGATCTACAAGGCTGTGAACAAGATCAGCGGCACGGCGCTCTATTTCTCCCGGGACGCGAAAGAGATACCGCCGTATATCGTTCATACCATGTTCAAGAACAATATCATTTACGAGGACAATATCATCGTCTCGATCGTCAAGCGCGAGGACCCCTTCGGGATCACCGGGTTCTTCAAGGGAGAACTTGCCCCGGGACTGCGGGCTTTCGAGGTCCAGATGGGGTATATGGAAGTCCCCGACGTCGAGGAGATCCTCCGGGAGGCCGGGATCAGCGAGAAGACCATTTTCTACGGCGTCGAAGAGATCATTTCTTCGAACATCGTTTGGCACACATTTGCAGTCATGAAGCGCCTCACCCCGAACATCGTCCAGTTCTACAAGCTGCCGGCGAACAAGCTCCACGGCGTGGTGACCAGGGTGGAGATGTAGAACCCGAGTGCGGATCATTCGACTGTTGCTCATGATGGTGAGCGTGAGTCGAACCAGTGCGGAATAAAATTTAATTTTGCATTAGCTTGAATCGGCGGCAGAACGCGCTTTACTTTCGTATTCCTCCGTGTCTCTGTGCCTCCGTGGTAAAAAAAGACTTTTCTTTTTGAAAGGAGATCCAGTGATGATGAGAACGGCAAATCCTGCATTGAACGACAACACCTTCAGGAGCTACGGGCGGGCGGTCGCTTCGGGCGATACCATGACGATCCAGGGCACGGTGAATAAGTCCGCGGTGCTGTTGCTGCTTGTGCTGCTGACCGCTGCGTGGACCTGGAGGCTCTATTATACGGCGACTGATTCGCTGATGCTGTGGGTTGCCGGCGGGGCGATCGGAGGCTTCATTGTCGCCATGATCACGGTCTTCAAGAAACAATGGGCCGCAGTGACGGCCCCGCTCTATGCGCTCCTGGAAGGCCTGGTGCTCGGCGGGATATCGTCGGTCCTCGAAGCACGCTACCCGGGCATCGTGATCCAGGCCGTGGGGCTCACCTTCGGCACGCTCTTCGGGCTCCTGTTCGCGTACAAGTCGGGGATGATCAAAGTAACGGAGAACTTCAAGCTTGGGGTCGTCGCGGCAACGGGCGGTATCGCGGTCGTATATCTGGTCACGATGCTGCTCGGGTTCTTCGGCATCCGCATGCCCTACATCCACGAGAGCGGGATGATAGGGATCGGTTTCAGCCTCTTCGTCGTCATCATCGCGGCGCTGAACCTCGTGCTCGACTTCGATTTTATCGAGAGCGGAGCGGCGCACGGCGCGCCGAAGTACATGGAGTGGTACGGCGCCTTCGGCCTCATGGTCACGCTGATCTGGCTTTATATCGAGATCTTGAGATTGCTTTCGAAGATGCGGAGCAGAAGGTAAGAATTTCGTCACCGTCACCCTCGCCCTCTCCCCTTAAGGGGAGAGGGAATATTCATTCCCGCCATCGCTTGTCATCCCGCACGGGGCGTCCCCGAAAATACCCCGCCGAATCACTTGATTTTTCCCTCTGTCTGGACTATGCTCAACCAGTGAACCGGCAGAGAGGCGCCGCATCTCGTAATATCATGGTCCATCAGCATCAGGAAATGGATATAAAGATCATGCTGGATATCACTGAGCATCGTCTTGACAATCTGGTCGCTTTTGCAACACATGTTATAGAGTTTGGCTGCGGTTGTTCATATCACCATCCCTGAGTCGGCTATAAGGTAACGTTCACTACTTAGATTGGACAGGTGAAATTGTGGCTACTACATTTCTTTTTGGAGCGGGAGTATCAATAGAGGCTAATATCCCGGCTGCATTGCAGATGGCAAAGGATATCCATGAGTATTCTAAAAGTGACAACCGAATACGTACAGCTATCGAGACTGCAGTTGGTGGCCTTCATTTTCATCGTTCTATCACTGGTGAACCTTTTGGAGAAGTTGATGTCGAGAGTCTGTACGCAATCCTTAAGCTTTTGGGCGAAAGGCACAAAAGTATTCTCGGGCCATTTGTAGGATCATGGAGTCATACAGTAGCTGCTGCCGACCGGCCAGGGCTGGAAGAGGCGGCAGGATTAGTTTGTAATGACTTAGAACGTGCATTCTCGCATGCCGGGGATCAATCCGAAGTTTACTACGACATTCAAAAGATCCGCGATAAATTACATGCAGCACTAGTTGCCGCTTCTGGGGCATCTGAAAGTGTATTTGTGGAAGCTGCAACTTTTGTCTTGCGCCAAGTGTTACGTCTTACCAAGGTCAACGAGGAGAGGGATGTATCATACCTTCTTCCCTTCATCCGCCGTGCTGAAAATAAGCAGCTATGGATAGCATCACTAAATTATGATGATGTTATTGAAACTGCAGCAACATGTCTCGGGATTCCTGTCGATCTCGGGATATTTAGTGACACTCCGACAGTAGCATTTTCATCAGATTCCAAGATTTGCTTGGCAAAGCTTCATGGATCAAGGGATTGGAAGCTATCTCTGGATGGCGTTATACCAAACTCGCGAATCGCCCATCATGAAGAACCTTGCATGATCTTTGGGGCGGGCAACAAGCTCACAGTAAAAGGCCCTTATATTGATTTATTATTCGCTTTCAGGTCACGTCTTGAAAAAACTGAAGAATTGCAGGTCTGCGGTTACAGTTTTCGTGATGAGCATGTAAATCACATCATTCTTCACTGGTTGATCGGAGACCGACAACGTGTACTGATAGTAGCTGATCCATCTCTCGATGTGAGACAAGTACAACAAACATTATTTATCAATCAGAGATCATACTGGCCTCGATACTTCGACAAGATGCCGGGTAACGAGCAGATTATTATTAAGCAGCAAAAAGCAAGTCAGTGGGTAACAGATCAGTTTGCGATTACGTGATTATTGTCAGGGTGAAACGTCAACCATAAATTCCAGGATCCTTTCAGAATATGGCTTGAGGTGATAAGCCGAGCGTCTCATCATCTCATCAAAGTAATTGAACGGATGCAGCCAGCAGGGGCGACCGCTCATTTGCTCCATTAACCGCTGTCTAATAGGGGTGGGCGTATTCATGGCGCGGAGTGACGACAGGCGGCCCGATGTTAATATGGGTGGTCTTCTATAGTGGATAAACTTCATACAACCGAAAGCGCTGCGGCGTATCTCGATGTGACGCCGGGAAGGGTGCGCCAACTGATAATTGAAAAGCGCATCAAGTCCGAAAAGTACGGGCGGGACCATCTCATTCCCGAAAAAGAGTTGAAACAGTATGCGACCAGCGGCAAGAAAAAAGCAGGCAGGCCCCCTAAAAAATAACTTGCGCTTGCGTTAGTGATATTATATAATTCCAGTATGAAAACGAAACGAAAATCACCGGCAGGCAGGGCGACGACGGAACTTGTGTTGTCCGCATATAGCGGCGATAACAGCGAGGTGTTCCCGCACGTGCTGCGGCTGCACGTTCCCGCCGGCGCAAAAGTGGCCGACGTTACCTACGGCAAGGGTGTGTTCTGGAAGAACATCCCTGCGGATGAATACAAACTGCTGCCGTCTGATTTAAAGTCCGGGGTTGATTGCCGCCATCTGCCCTACGGCGACGGTGAGCTTGATTGTGTTATTCTCGACCCGCCTTACATGGAGGGCCTTTTCCGGAGTGATGCCTCCTTTGCCGGGAATGGGACGCATTCTTCGTTCCGCGACCATTACTCGAACGGCGATAGGCCGTCCGCGTTAAGCAATAAGTGGCACGACGCGGTGCTCGAACTTTATGTAAGGGCGGCCATTGAAGCAAAGCGGGTGCTCAAGCGTAACGGCGTGTTGATCGTAAAGTGCCAGGATGAAGTAAGCGCGGGCATCCAACGCATGTCCCATGTTGAGATTATCCTGAATCTCATGCGTTTGGGGTTCTATGCGAAAGATATTTTCGTTATGATGAGGCGGAACAGGCCCGGCGTTACGAGGATCATCAAGCAGTTGCATGCGCGGAAAAACCACTCGTACTTCCTGGTCTTCCAGCTCGGCGCGACAAAGTCCAAGCTGAACTCGATCAACATTATGCGCGATTTAACAGACGTTCGAGAAGGGGAATTGGGCTTGCAGTATACGGAGGTTGCAGCGGCCAAGACACCGGCATTAGTGTTGCGAGAAGCTTCCGCTGAATGGCGGGCGGGTAGCTCCGGAAAGTGCTGCGCGGGAGGTCGTCGTTCAGCGCGAAAGCGAAGCGCCATTTCTCCTCGAAAGAAAAAAGGTTTACCGCGATAATGTCGAACTCGCCCACGAGCAGACAGGTGGTCTCAACCATCTTGCTCCCGACCTTGATCTTGCGCCGGTCACTTGCGTCGCATTGATACTTGCCGACGTATCCGTCTTCCGTTGTTTTGATGCTGTTCGTTTGGAGTGACTTGCACTCTATCGTGAAGTTTTTGCCTTTGTAGGTGACGATGAGATCGCCTTTTCGGCTCCGGTCATGGTCGTCGGCCTTGTGGATATTCTCATAAGGTGGGCCGGCAAAGTGCATCTTTCTCAGCTTGTATTCCGCGATATAGCCTAGCATGAGACCGCGCATACTGGGATTCTGCTGTACGATTTCGGTAAGCTCTTTCTCCGTCAGGTTCCATCGTTTCAGAATGCTTTTACGTTCGTCCGGCGACATGCCTTCTCCTATCCAATGGTAATCATTATAACGGCAGCTTCTTCGTCTCTTCTATTTCGTGGCCGGCCTCGGTCCCGGTCAACGACTGCAGTTTGTCGCCGAACTTCAAGAGCCGCTTGTCCGCTTCGTCGTATCTTGCCTTGGTATTCGTCAGGTGTTTACCGACCAATTCGAACTCTTCCTGGAATTTTCTGAAGTCCCCCGACAGCCGCGCAAGGTTTTTCAATATCTCCTGGGCCTGTTCTTCTATATGCAGGCCCTTGAGGCCCAAAAGGATGGTCTGGAGGTAGGCGTAGAAGCTGTTCGGAGACACGGGGATGACGCGCTTCGTGAAAGCGTAGTTCAAGAGCGCCTTGTCCGTGTCCACGGCCTCGTCCTTGATGATGAGCTCGTAGTACACGTTCTCGGCAGGGATGTACATGAGGGCGAAGTCGAAGGTGCCTTCGTCGGGGAGGATGTATTTACCCGAGATGGCGTCGACGTGCTTTTTGACGTCGGCGATGAACTTTCGCTTGGCCGCTTTGCGCTCTTCTTCCGAGGCCGTCTCGACAACGCGCCTGAAGTTTTCGAGAGGGAACTTGGCGTCCACGGGAACGAGGCTCTGCCCGATCCTGATGACCGCGTCCACCGCCTCGCCGCTCTTGAACCGGTACTGGAGCGTGTAGTGCGCGGGCGGGAAGATCTGGCCCAGGAGGTCGCCGAGGAAGAGCTCGCCCAATCCGCCGCGAAGCTTCGGAGACCGGAGGATCTCCTGCAGGCTCGCGATGTCCTTTCCCACGTCGAAGACCTTCTTGGTCGCCTCGTTCAGGCCTCCCAGGCTCTTGCTTACTTCCTGGACGACTTTGGCAGCGTTGTCGAGCCGGGTGTTCAGGTCGCCGGTGGACTTCTGGAGCTGCTGAGCGACCTGGCCCAGATGCGTGTTCACGTGGTTCGTCATCTGGCCGAGCTGCTGGTTCACCATTTCCTGGCTCCTCTGCATGGCCTCGGTGAGCTGGCCACGGAGGGACTGGACCTCCTGCTGCATCAGGCTGATCGACGGATCAGCGGTTTTCGTCCGGGATTGCATGATGAGCCAGATGAGGACCAGAAGAACCGCTGCAAGAAGTATGAGGATGGCGATTTGCATAGTCGCTACTATACCATAAGAAACGGGAGAAGGACAATATGTTCCTTTCAACGCGTTCCATAAATAAAAAAGAGCTGCCCGATGATCTCAGGCAGCTCTTTTTTATTTCCTCGAATGAGTCTTTATTTCGCTTGTCCGTTTACTGAGGGGTAAAACGCCAGAGATCGTTAAACCTGCCTAGGTTGCCCACAGAATCGCGACAATTCCCGCCGAAGAGCCAGAGATTGCCGCTCGCGTCGGTCCAGGAGGCGGAGAAGGCTCGCGTTCCGGGGACATTGGAGGACGAAGCAACGCCCTTCGTGCCGTAGACGCCAGCCTGATCCACGGTATTCGCTCCGCTCACCCAGGTCCAGTTCGTGCCGTCGAATTTCCATAAATCATTGAGATAGCCCCCGCTCGCAGAGCCGATACCATCCCCCCCGAAGAGCCAAAGATTTCCGCTCGCGTCGGTCCAGGAGACCGAGGGGTAGCGCGCTCCGGGGACATTTGAGGATGAGGCAACGCCCTTCGTGCCGTAGACGCCCGCCTGACCATGGGTATTTGCTCCGCTCACCCAAGTCCAGTTCGTGCCGTCGAATTTCCAGAGATCATTGAGCATACCCCCGCTACCCGGGGCATACACGCCAAACCCGCCGAAGAGCAAGAGATTACCGCTCGAGTCGATCCAGGAGACCAAATGGCCACGCGCACCGGGGACATTGGAGGATGCGGCAACGCCCTTCGTGCCGTAGACACCCGGATGATTGATACTATTTGCTCCGCTCACCCAGGTCCAGTCGGCGCCGTCGAATTTCCAGAGGTCGTTGTGATAGTCCCACGAGTTCGAAAAGTAGTTACCCCCGCCGAAGAGCCAGAGATTGCCGCTCGCGTCGATCCAGGAGACCGAGCCCCCGCGCGCGCCGGGGACATTACCGGCATCAGGGGTGCCGTGCGTGACGTAGGCACCCGGCTGATCGACAGTATTTGCTCCGCTCACCCAGGTCCAGTTGCCCGAAGCCGGATCGAATTTCCAGAGATCGTTGAAGTTGTGTCTGACACCAGGGGCGTCGTCACGTGTTCCTCCGAAGAGCCAGAGATTGCCGTCCGCGTCGGTCCAGGAGGCCGAGTCGTAGCGCGCTCCGGGGACATTGGACGGGTCGGGTGTGCCTTTCGCGCCGTAGACGCCCGCCTGATTCACAATATCAGCTCCGCTTACCCAGGTCCAGTTCGTGCTGTCGAATTTCCAGAGGTCGTTGAGAACGCCCTCTGTACCCGCAGAATCGTATCCATACCCTCCGAAGAGCCAGAGATCGCCGCTCGCATCGGTCCAGGAAACGGCGTTTTCGCGCGCTCCGGGGATATTGGCCGCGCCCCTCGTGCCGTAGACGCCTTTCTGATCAATGGTATTCGCTCCGCTCACCCAGGTCCAGTTCGTGCCGTTGAATTTCCAAAGGTCGTTAAGCCTGTCCCACGAGGTCGAGTCGTGACCATACCCGCCGAAGAGCCAGAGATTGCCGCTCGCGTCGATCCAGGAGACCAAATCCACGCGCGCTCCGGGAACATTGGTGCCGGCGGGTACGCCCTTCGTGCCGTAGACGCCCGCCTGACCATGGGTATTTGCTCCGCTCACCCAGGTCCAGTTCGTGCCGTCGAATTTCCAGAGGTCGTTGAGAAAGTCCAGCGTGCCCGCAGAGTCAAAGCCATACCCGCCGAAGAGCCAGAGATTGCCGCTCGTGTCGATCCAGGAGACCAAATAGCCGCGCGCTCCGGGGACATTGGTGCCGGAGGGTACGCCCTTCGTGCCGTAGACGCCGGTCTGATTCACGGTATTCGCTCCGCTCACCCAGGTCCAGTTGGTGCCGTCGAATTTCCAGAGATCATTGAGATAGCCCCACACATTCGCAGAGTCGAGGCCATACCCGCCGAAGAGCCAGAGATTGCCGCTCGCGTCGGTCCAGTGGACAGAGCTATCGCGCGCTCCGGGGACATTGGAGGATGAGGCAACGCCCTTCGTGCCGTAGGCGCCTTTCTGATCGATGGTATTCGCTCCGCTCACCCAGGTCCAGTTGGCGCCGTCGAATTTCCAGAGGTCGTTGAGATAGCCCAGCGTGCCCGCAGAGTCAATGCCATACCCGCCGAAGAGCCAGAGGTTGCCGCTCGCGTCGATCCAGGAGACTGAACCTTCGCGCGCTCCGGGAACATTGGCCGGGTTGGCAGCGCCCTTCGTGCCGTAGACGCCCGTTTGATTGATGGTCTTTGCTCCGCTCACCCAGGTCCAGCAGTCCGAAGCCGGATCGAATTTCCAGAGATCGTTGAGCCTACCCACGACGTTCAACATGTCGAGGCCATACCCTCCGAAGAGCCAGAGATTGCCGCTCGCGTCGGTCCAGGAGACCGCGCTTCTGCGCGAACCGGGGTCAGCTCCCGAGTCACACGTGACATTATCGGCGGGGTAGAGGCCCGCTCGGTTCACTGTATCAGCGCCGCGCACCCAGATCCAGTCGGTGCCGTCGAATTTCCAGAGGTCATTGAGATTGCCTTCCGAGCCCGCAGAGTCGTAACCATACCCGCCGAAGAGCCAGAGATTGCCGCTCGCGTCGGTCCAGGAGACCGAACCTTCGCGCGCTCCGGGAACAGTGGAGGCGCCCTTCGTGCCGTAGACGCCTGTCTGATTTGTAGTGGTTGCTCCGCTCACCCAGGCCCAGGTGCCGGATGCTTTTTTTGGAGAAGGGGGGAGGAATCCGCCGCCCCCGCCCCCGCCCCCTCCGCAGCCTGCCAGAAGCGCTGCAAGCGCAACAACAGTGATCAACAATTCTCTTTTTATCTTCATGATCTCCTCCTATTCTGAAGAAGAATTTGCCAGCGATAAAACGGGGAAAACCTGCCCGGGAGTTACGGATACGGAGCGTGATAAGGGGATAACTGTTGCGCCATACCAGGCTCTAAGGCAGTGATGCGAAAAACGGTAAAGCGAATTCAGTTAGATCAGATAATTGTCTGGAAGGCAAGGGAATAGAAAGGAATCTTTAAGACCTTTCTATTATACTAAACTAAAGATAGATGAAACTGTTGCGAAATGCAAGGGGAAAACTACATGATTCGTTCGGAGTGATGAAATTGGAGTTTAGGGTACAGAGTACGGGGCCAGAGTTCAGAGTCATTAACTTTGAACTGAGAACTATGAACTTTGAACTTTGAACTGTTATTAAACTATTTCCAGCATCCTGTCCAGCGCCCGCTTTGCCGGGACGCGGATGTCTTCCGGCACCTTGATGACGTATTGTATCTTTTCCATGGCCGTGAGCACGCTCGCGAGCTTCGTCCGCTTCATGTTGGGGCACACCATTTCCTTGTTCAGAACATAGAACTTCTTGCCCGGGCTGTCCTTCCTGAGACGGTGGAGGATGCCTTCCTCGGTGCCGATGATGAACTCCCGGTGGTCCGATTCCTTGCAGAAACGGAGCATGCCCGAGGTGCTCGTGATCTGGTCAGCCATGTCCTGGACTGCCGGAGGGCACTCGGGATGGACTACCAGGACGGCGTCGGGATGCTCGGTCTTAGCCTTGTTCACGTCCTCGATATCGAGGTGCGCGTGGTGAACGTTGCAGAAGCCGTCCCAGGATATGATCTTCTTCTTCGTCCTCTTGGCGGCGTAGGCCGAGAGGTTCCGGTCGGGGATGCAGATGACGGTGTCTTCCTTGAGCGAATTCACGACCTTGACGACATTCGACGACGTGCAGCAGATGTCGCTCTCGGCCTTGACCGCGGCCGAGGTGTTCACGTAGGCCACGACCGGCACGCCGGGGTATTTTTTCTTCATGTCCAGGAGCGTGAAATCGTCGGCGAACTCGAAGGTAATGCCGAGGACATCGGTGTAGTGCTCCCGCTTTGTCTTGCGCGGGCCCTTGACCGTGACCATGTCGGCCATGGGGCAGCCCGCGCCGAGCTCGGGGAGGAGCACGGTCTTGTCCGGCGAGAGGATCGAAGCGCTTTCGGCCATGAAATGGACGCCGCAGAACACGATGACCTGGTAATCCGTTTTCGCCGCGGCGCGCGAGAGATCGAGGGAGTCTCCGGTGATATCGGCGATGTCCTGGACCTCGGGCCGCTGGTAGTTATGCGCGAGGATGATGGCGTTCAGGTCTTTTTTGAGCTTCAGGATTTTGTCGCGGGTAACGGCGATGTCGGTCTCGGCAGTCATAGGTACGCTGATAATACAGACAACGGCACGGTGTTGTCAAATGGAAATTCTCTCCTTGGGCCACAAAGGCACGAAGGCTCAAAGTGAACATCGTCAGTTCTTTCTTCGTGTTTTAGCCTGCACCCAGCGGTTACGAGTGGTAACGCGAGTGCAGGGTGTGACTTCGTGGCAAGTGCAGGTTTAACGGCTTTTCTGTTGCACGCCAAGCTGATTTCAGGTATTCTATCGCTCATGACCGAAGCGCAGAAATTCAAATCCGGCTTCATTTCCATCATCGGCAGGCCGAACGTGGGCAAATCCACGCTCCTGAACGCGCTTCTGGGCGAGAAGATCGCCATTATCTCCGACAAACCGCAGACCACGCGGAACAGGATCCTGGGCATCGTGAGCCGGCCCGGCGCGCAGATGGTGTTCATGGACACGCCGGGCATCCACAAGCCCATGCACAAGATGAACGAGTTCATGGTCAAGACCGCGCTCGCGACGTACAGCGAGGTGGACGTGGTCCTCATGCTCGTCGAGGCCACGGAGCAGCCCGGCGGGGGAGACCGGTTCATCATCGAGACCCTTTCCCAGCTGAAAACGCCCGTCTTCCTCCTTATCAACAAAACGGACCTTATCAAAAAAGAAGCCCTGCTGCCGCTCATGCAGGAGTGCGGCAGGCTCTATAACTTTGCCGAGATCATTCCCATATCCGCGCTCAAGAACGACCTCGGGGGCCTTGTTGACGCCATCCTTAAGCGGCTGCCCCAGGGGCCGAAGTATTTTCCCGACGACCAGCTTACGGACCAGCCCGAGCGGTTCGTCGTGAGCGAGCTTATCCGGGAAAAGATCTTCGAATTGACGAAGGAAGAGATCCCCTATTCCACGGCCGTGGTCATCGAGGAGATGAAAGAAGAGCCGGAGATCACGCGCATCACCGCGACCATCTACGTGGAGCGCGACTCGCAGAAGGGGATACTCATCGGCAAGGGCGGGGCCATGCTCAAACAGATCGGCACGCTCGCCCGGCGGGACGCGGAAAAACTGCTCGGGACGAAGATCTTCCTCCAGCTCTGGGTCAAGGTGAAGAAGGGCTGGCGCGAGGACGAGCGCATGCTGAAGAACCTCGGGCTGGTGACGGAAGAATAAAGAAGTGATCCGCAGATTACGCAGATTTCGCAGATAAAAAATTTAAAACAGGTTCGTCTAAATTACTTTTCTTAATTCAGAAGTAATAAACTCCGGTGTGTTTATATTAATCTGCGTCATCTGCGAAATCTGCGGATAAAGATAAGAGAGGGATATTGATCATGCATGAACTGATAAACTGGCTGGTCATGACCATCGGGGCTCTGGGTTATCCCGGGATCTTCCTGCTCATGGCCATGGAAAGCTCGGTCATCCCGGTCCCGAGCGAGCTCGTGATGCCGCCCGCGGGCTACCTCGCCCAGCAGGGGCAGATGAACATGTTCGTTGCCATCCTCTGCGGCACCGCGGGCAGCCTGGTGGGCGCTTATGTGAACTATTTCGCCGCGCATTATCTGGGCAGGCCGCTGCTTCTCAAATACGGGAAGTACGTCTGGATCACCGAAGAGAAGTTCGCGAAGGTCGAGACCTATTTCAAGAACCACGGGGAAATATCCACATTCGTCGGACGGCTGCTGCCCGTGGTGCGCCACCTCATATCGCTACCCGCAGGCCTTGCCGGGATGAACCATTGGAAGTTCTCGCTCTATACCCTGGCCGGAGCGGGGCTCTGGGTCACGGTGTTGACCTTTATAGGCTATTTCATCGGGGCCCAGCGGGAACTTATCATGCAGTACTCGCACCAGGCCCTCATCGGGGCAGTCGTGCTGAGCATTGCGATCATCTCCGTGTATGTCTGGAACCACCGGAGAAAGAAAGAGAAAGCAAACCCCGCCGGGAGCGGCGAGTAGGCTTGATTTTTTGGGCAACTCATCGCTTAGCCGCGTTGTCATGCCAGAGAGCAACTTAATTTTATAACGATCTTCAGCGGTCCAGATGCACTTTCGACCTGCACCCAACGCTTACGAGTGCTCGCGCGAGTGTAGGGTGTTCGCACGTGCAGGCCGGCTGTTACGCTTTTCTTTCAATTTCGAGAGCATGCTTGAGCACGGCTTTCGCGTCAGAGCCGCCCGGCGCAGAGGGGTAAGGCAACAGCTTTAAATCTTTTGCCTTTCCAGAGGCCCCTGCATCCCGTGAACAGGGACGCGCTTTACATGCCCGGTAGAGAGCTCGATGAACCACAGTCATGCATGCGCGTGCGTACACCCTACACTCGTTTATGGCCGCGTTTTCGCAAGAGCAGGCTACGCGAGCATGGCCTGTATTCGCGCAGCGCACTCATAAGCACTGGCCACAGGCTCGTAAGCGTTGGGTGCAGGTCGTAAGCGCTCATGGAATGCCACATTGTCCTGTTAAAAGAGAAGACATCCTGGCATGTCTGCGCGGAGCTGTGAGCGGCGGTGCAGAAAAAAACCAAGGATCCCGAACTTTGAGAAAAGAAATTTGACGCGTCACAAGGGAATAGCATGAAAAAAGCATCATTCGTTGTTCTTGTACTTGTTACATTATTGTTACCGTTGCATGTCTGGGGGAAAAAGGGGATCACCGGATACGGCCCGTTCGACTTTGCCGGCACGGTCAGCCCGGCAGAGGTGGAAACGGCAGGGGGCGCCCGACTCTCAACGATCGCAAAAGGGCAGAACTATTCCTTCAAATCATATGAACGGTTCGAGGGGCTCGTCGACTTCCTGCAGTATCATAAAATGGGCAAAATCACGCCCGCGCGCCAGGGCGGGTCCGTGCCGAAGATAACCGCCACCGAGGTCCGCCTGGAAGACGGAAAGCTGCGGCTGATCATCCTTTATTTTAATCCGAACGATTATGATGAGTATCTCAGGGTCATCAGGCTCGAGTATGGCGAGCCGACGGTCCCCTCGCGGAAAAAGAAAGACGCCCTGAGAAAAGACCTCTGGCTGAGCGGGGACAGCTGCATCGTCCTTCAGCAGGTCACCATGGATAACATCTCGAGCGGCGGCCAGTTGAAGATCCAGAAGGACCGATGCGAGGGAGCAATGAGCGCAAGGTGAAAAAACACCCCGCTAAAGACATTGTCAAGCCGTACTGATTCTGTTATCCTTATCGTGTTTACGCGTGATTTCAGTTTAAGCACGCTGACAGTAATGAACTGACCCTCATTGTTCCTGAGCCCGCTATTCATAGTATCCGAAGGGAGACGTCATGAAACGGTATTCCATTCTGCATCCGCTGTACTTGTCTTTTTTTTCACGCGACCTCTACCGGGACGTGCGGACGAACTGGAAGGGAACCGGCTTTCTCTACCTTCTGCTCCTGCTGTCCATCACCTGGCTGCCGGTCATGTACAAGCTCCACTTTGGCATTTCGAAGGGCGTTCAGCAAGAGGCCCCGAAATACCTTGACCAGGTGCCGAAGATAACGATCGTTCGCGGCGAAGTTTCCATCGACCGGCCGGTCCCCTATACGATCTCGGACCCCGACAGCCGCACTCCCCTCATGGTCATCGACACCTCGGGAACGATCTCTTCGCTCGAACAGACGACCGCCCTGGCGCTCCTCACCAAAAACAAATTCATGTACCGGCAGGCGCACGGGGCCGAAACGAGGATCTACGACCTGTCCCAGATCGACGCCTTCACCCTCGACCGCGACCTCGTGAACGAATGGGTCCAGGCATTCAGGAAATTTTTCGCGGCCCTCGCCTACCCCTTTGCGCTGGCGGCCTCCTTCGCCTACCGGGTCCTCCAGCTGCTCCTCTACGCCGCCCTCGGGATGCTCTTCGTGAGCATGCTCAAGGTCCCGCTCGATTACCTGGCCGTGCTCCGGCTCGCGTCGGTGTCGATCACGCCGGCCATCATTCTCTCCACGCTGCGCACGCTCACGGGCCTTCACGTCCCGGCCTTGTGGCTCGTATGCTTCGTGATTGCCATGGGCTATCTGTTCTTTGCGGTGAAAGCGAACCCCGTACCCGCGCCGGAAGCTCCCTAGGAGACGTGGTGTAACGTGCCGGGGAGATAGGATCGCAATAACTAATTCCCACCGCGCAACGGGTGCAACAACGTCCACGTCAGATCCATGGAGCTATGATACGGAGAGAGAGCAGAAGCGGCACCTTGGAAAAAACAAGCTCTGCAGTGTTCCGTGGTCGGGATGAGCGGAGGGGCGCATGACAAAAAAATACGGTTTGTTCCTTTTCATCGTGTCGGTCCTGATTGTATCGCCCGTGGTTCTCTATGACGTCCAAGCAAAAAGAGAGAAAGTACCATCTCCTTCTTCCCCTTCAACTTACACAGACCCTGTCACGGGTATGGGGTTTGTGCTCGTGAAAGGCGGGTGTTACCGCATGGGAAACACGTTCGACAACGGGGGATTTGATGAAAAGCCCGTTCACGAGGTCTGTCTGGATGACTTTTATATGGGGACATATGAAACGACCCAGAGGCAATGGAAGGCCGTGATGGGGAATAACCCCTCCAACTTCTGGTTTTGGGGATGCAACCGGCCGGTTGAGCAGGTATCCTGGAACGACGTGCAGGAGTTCATCCGGATACTGAACCGGCGAACGGGCAAAAACTTTCGATTGCCTACCGAGACGGAATGGGAATATGCCGCCCGCAGCGGAGGGAAAAGAGAAAAATATGCCGGAACGAGCAATGACAATGAACTGAGGGATTTCGCCTGGTTCAATGCGAATTCCGGCGGCAAGACACATCCGGTGGGCCGGAAGAGGCCGAACGGGCTCGGTTTGTACGACATGGCGGGGAATGTCGAGGAGTGGGTGGCCGATTGGTACGACAAAGACTATTATCGGACAAGCCCGAGGAAAAACCCCGCGGGACCGAAGCGCGGAGAGACAAAAGCTACTCGCGGCGGTACGTGTTTTTCTCATCTGCGGACCGAGCGTGTTACTCAGCGGCACATCGTTCCGCCCGATTATAGCGACATTTTTATAGGCTTCCGCCTCGCTTTTTCCGCGTAAGCGCGGGAGGTCAGTACTTTCTCCCTTTAGCCTTCTACCTTACACCTTCTACCCGGTGCCGCGCCTCATCATATGCCCTAAAGGAAGAAGGGAGAATAAATACAGTGAAGAAAAAACCATCATACTTCTTAAATTCATACTTCTTACTTGTCTTTCAGTCGCTTTTGCGGCATGGGTAGATCCAGGACCGCCCCTCACCCCTGTCCCTCTCCCTTACCGGTGATGGGCCCGTTGTGCGTGTTTCTCCATCTCCTCGACCAGCTTGCTCCTCTGCTCGGGCGTCAGCATATCATGGAGTTCCGTGAACTTGGCGGAAACGAACCGGATCAGGTCGTCCGCGTGGGCCCGGATCTTCTCCGTGCGCGCGTTCAACCGTGCCTGGTCCAGTTGCGGGCTCAGCATCATCTCCTCGACGTCCTTAAAGCTCTCTTCCCGCATCTTCACCATGTCCGGACGCCTGGCTAGAAATTCTTCTTTAATCTTTTCGAGCTTCGCTGTTTGAGCGGCATCCAGTTTGAGCGTTGTAACCAGGTGCTGGACCGCGTGCTCCGCCTTTTGTTCCGGAGTTTTATGATAGCAGCACCCGGAAACGATCAGCGCCAGCAGGGCCGTCAGTAAAACTATGATAAGTATTATGTATTTGCTTCTTCCCATGGTTATCTCCTTTCATTTCGTGTGGTTGTCGATATACTTCCTGAATGCCTCGCGACCTTCCGCCTCCCACCAGTCGTCATATTGCCGCCAGTCCTTGATATCGCCGTTTGCAGCGTCTTCATGGGAACACGGGCCGCCCCATGCCCAGTGGCCGTGCCGCGTGCCCGCAAATCCAGGCCGCATCCCTCGAGGTCCGAAGAGAATATGCGCCAGGACGATCAAGCCGACCGCCTGCCCGTAGTGTATTTCCCTCAGGCCGAAAACCCCGGGCATCAGCCAGTTCCAGAGCAATTGAACGAAGATGCCGAATACCAGTGCGAATACCAGACCGATGACGATCCCGCGTGCAACCCGGCCTGCGATCCAGGGCCCTCTTCCTCCGCAGGGATAGGAACGCTTTTCTTTTTCCATCTCGCAACTCCTTTCATCTTAACAATGGCAGTTAGCCACAGAATGCACATAAGTCACAAAACTTAAAGCGTAAAGAATTTCGTAATGGTGATCTTGATTTTATGATTCACCTATGCGAATTTTGTGCTTTTTTGCGGTTCAATTGCTCTTTTTAGGTTCATCGGTTTTTGAAATCCTGCAGCTCTTTCTGAAGGGCCGCGTTGGCCCGGTGCTTTCTGGACAGAAGCGTGCCGATGGGCACGCCCCATTCTTCTGAAAGTACTGAAAACGAATAACCGTCGAGCTCCGTGGCGGTCCAGACCGCGCGCTGATTCGGTTCGAGCGCATCGAGGGCCTGAACAAGACGGCGCCGGATTTCGGGCGCTTCAAACTCCCCGGTCATATCGTAGCCCGGCTCCGGTATCGCTTCCCGCGGGAAATGGTCCGCTTCTTCGGAGACCGGATCGTCGAGGGAGACGGTTTTCTTTCTTCGCCTCAGATAATCGTTGGCCTTATTCCGGACCGATTGGTAGATATAGGCGGACAGGTTCTCGACCGGGTCCAGGATGTCCACCTTCTCGAACAGATCGGCCATCAGATCGCTGACGATGTCTTCGGCCTCCATGTCGGAAAGGTCGGCATAATTCACCTGAAAGTACCTGACTAATTTCCTGTACTTGTCGCTGAAAAACCGACCAAGCTCGCGCTTTCCGGCCTTTTCATCCATAATGCGTCATTTCCCGTCTTCCGCCTCTATTGGTATGACGAATGAAGACCGTCATTTATTGCATGGCCGTGAAAAATATTCGTAATAAAGTGAACGGAATAGAATACCAGGTCCATTATAGACGAATACTATCATTTGGGAAGATTTTCGATCGGGTATTTGTACACTTTTTTAAAAACCGGGGAAAAGGCCCTTTCACTTTGGTCGCGTTTGCGGCATGGGTAGATCCAGGAACTTCCCGATCAGTGGCGAAGCTCTTTTGTCTGGCCATGTTCTTCTCCTTGTTGGTATTTTGCAGGTACTTCCATCGTGATCAAGAAATTTGCCACGGATTGACACTGATTCACTCGCACAGTCAAGATCCCTTACTTACATTCGCAACGCGCCTCCGGCAGCAACCAAAACACAAAAGCTGTTATTGCCGCAAAGATGCGCAAAAGTCGCAAAAAAATTAACATAATATTTGGCTTTTCCTCTTGCGCTTCTTGCGCCTTTTTGCGGCTAACAGTTAAAGATCTTTCTCCAATAAACCTTTCAGTATTTTCAGATCTTTCTCCACCCACCGGGCATCCTGTGCAAACTTCTCATCGGACGTTCCCGGTTGACGGATCAGCGTAAAAAAGATTTCGCTGCCTTTGCCGTTGGCAATGACTCTCATCGGGTTATCGATCCTTACTCCGGATTCCAAGGTGACTTCGTGGTCCAGGACCCCGAACTTGTTTTTTTCAGCGAATTTGATCTTTATCTTGCCCATCGGGGCATCCGCGATCCATTCGCCGTTTATCTTCTTTATCGAACCGCCGAGACCCGTGGCCCATTTCGGGAGGTTTTCGGGATTTGAGACAAACACATAGACTTCATCGGGCGGACGGTCGATGGAAACACTGATATGCCGCACCTGATGTGTCATCCCCATCGGATCTTCTCCCTTTGGCAAAGTCCCTGCGTGTCGATAATTGCAAGAAACGAGCAAGGCCGGAACGAGCAGAAGCAACGGCAGCCACGCGCTTTTAAACCTCGATATTTCACTGGTCCTGACCATCGCGCGCCTCCGGCCGCAACCAAAACACAAAAGCTATTATTGCCGCAAAGATGCGCAAAAGTCGCAAAAAGAATTAAGAAATAATATTTGGCTTTCCCCTTTGCGCTACTTGCGCCTTTTTGCGGCTAAAAGGGTGTGGCTGATGATCGGACTCACGCCGCCTTATAGGCGTGGGCTACCTTCCGCGTAACGATCATCTCCATCATCTTCTCTTCCTTGCCCCCCTTGGGGGTGAGGTACATTTCATACTCCAGGGTATTGTCATCCCTGATCCTGGTCACACTGCGCCAGACAACCGGGCCTTTGACCGGGTCGTCGTAGCTGCATTCCTGCGTAATGGTCCTGCCATCCGCGCTTCCCTTGCCCACGAAGAAATAGATGGCTGTGCTAAATGAGTCGATCCAGGTCGACACATACTTCCCGGTATGGTTGTCGAACCCGATGAGGTTGATGCCGGTGAACGGTTCCCCCATCATATCGCCGGAATAAACCTGCTCCAGGTAACGGTCGCCAAGGAGCAGCTTCTGCTCGCACGTGCCGGTCGTTTCCATGGGAGGCTTGCCGGGTCCCATCCATGACTTGGTCCTGGTGATCCAGGTACCCTCCAGTTTCGCCAGCAGCTTATGAGGCTCGCCCGGTGTTCCCACCTTCTTGTAAACTTCCATCATCGCCTGCATGTCCATTTTGACTTTTTCCTTTGCCATAGCAATTCTCCTTTTAAAGAAAATTCTTGAAGCGGTAATCATTCTATAGTTAAAGGAAACCGCAACTTTAGGTTAATGTCAATAAGATAAAAGTATCACCAAGGTCAGGCTCGGATTGGTTTCACATAACTGCCGACTATCGACCGACCGTCAGGTGACTTCCCCCTTTAACGAACAAAATGGCATTTTACAGCCGGGCCCTTTTACCTTGCCTTTTGAAGGGGTTTATAGTATCTTTTTTTAAGAGGAACATGCAATGCCGAAGACGGTCACTATAGAGAAACTTGAAAAAGAAATCGAAAAACTCCCGCCCAAAGACCAGCTCAAGCGGGCAGAGCGGCTTGCCCATCACCTGCGAAAGACGGGGCTCAGCATGAAAAAAGAGCTCGACCTCGCAAAACTCTACGGTCTCGGCAAAGGCTTGTGGGGGGAGAGGACGCCCAGGCTTATGTTAACCGCCTGCGGGAAGATCGCTCATGACCATCGACGATGAGCTGAGCAAAATAACCTCCCTGTTCATCGATACCGCCCCGATCATTTATTACATCGAGGCCCATCCGCAGTTCGGTTTGCCGTTGCTTTTCAAATAGTCGTACAATCGGGATTCCGGAGGTAAATTTTTATGACCACTGCTGTCAGGGAAGTCAGGCATCCTTATATCAGCACCAACAAAAAAATGCGCGATGGAGAGCCGGTTATATCCTCCACCGGCATACGGGTCCTGGATATAGCCGTCCGATATGAAATAATGGGAATGGCGCCCGAGGACATAATCGTTTCGTTCCCCCACCTCACACTGCCCCAGGTCCACGACGCGCTTTCGTATTATTACGAGCATAAGCACGAGATGGACAAAGCATGGAAAGACGCCCTGAAAAAAGTAGAAGCACTCAAGCGACTTCATCCCTCCGTTCTGGAGAAGAAGATTGGCAAAATTAAAGATCTACACCGATGAAAACGTCGATGTTCGTGTTGCAGAGGGACTGAGAAAACGCGGTGTCCACGCGTTTGAAAAATATTATTGAGTTTCTGTAATCGACCCTTATCATGAACATCAGCATGAACCCGGCCGGTAGGAGAGAAGTATCGTGCGGATAGTAATCCTTCGGTATAAGTTAAGAGGTGAAGCAAATGGATAAATATGAGATCATCCTTTACTGGAGCGAGGAAGACAAGGTCTTTAGCGCCGAGGTGCCGGAATTGCCGGGGTGTATGGCCCATGGTGAGTCGCAGGAATCGGCCCTCGCTAACACTAAGGAAGCGATTCGACTCTGGATCGATACAGCGCGCGAGTTCGGTGACCCCATCCCTGCGCCGAAAGGGCAGCGATTAATGTTTGCATGATGGCAGAAAAGGTACTGGAAAGGACAGCGCGAAGCCGGTTTGAAGTGAAGCAATTCATCTTTAACCGGCTTTTTTGTTTTTGGTGAGGATTTCCCCTGGCGTCCCTGGCGATCATAGTATGAATGAATATCCCAGGAAAATCAAAAAACTGATTCGCGAATTCGCCGCCGGTAGCACCATGAATTAAGTAAGAGGTAAGAGGGAAGAAGTAAGAATTAAAAACAGCGATGGGAAAATGAACATTCATAATTCTTAATTCATACTTCTTACTTATTTTTTAGAGTCCCTTCTTATGCCGATGCAGGAACAGACAAATGAACGCCAGGTTACGGTCGGCGTATATACCATGCCCTACGAGGCCGACCTCGTATGGTCACTTCTCGAAGCTTTCGAAATACCGGTCTACCCGGCTGACTATTACACCATATATATAGATTGGCTGTATTCCAACGCTCTGGGCGGTATCAAACTCCGGGTCAGCGAACAGGATGCAGTCGATGCGCAGGAAGTCATTGCGGGCGCTCTTGCAGAAGGAGAGAGACTCCATCCGACATATAGTGAGGGTGCATGCCCACACTGCGGCAATAGTGATACGGCCCCTGTGGTACGAGGCAGAGGATTGGCAATAATTTCCTTGTTCTTTCTAAATTTGCCGCTTTTCTTGCCCTGGACGCGCCTTCGATGCTCGACATGCGGGCACACTTGGCGGGCCTAGTTTGTCTGACGTACAACATTCTTGCTTGACAATGAGTAATAATGAGCGTATTTGAAAAGTAGGTGGATCATGAAGGCAGAGGTCGTCGTGGAGCATTGCAGTGTGCGGGGAGATGGGCTTGGCGATGACTGATTTCCACGGCGCAACGGATGCAACATCGTCCGTACGCAGTCACAACTGATTATCTCGCGGGTTCAAGTCCCGTCCAAGGAGTTGTCCGTACGCCTTGGTAGCACGAGGGAACGGCGTCTGAGCAATCAGAGGTCGTGAGTTCCCAAACGGCAAAGCAGCAGGCCGCAGCGAAAGCGAACCTACACGTAGCCTCGTCAGTTACTATGGAGATGCCGACCCAGTGGACGTATGGGGAAGGCCGACGCACACAGGCTTGGACAACGGAATCGGCCTGTGCAATCTCCCGGGGTAGCAGGGGCGGCATGCAGCGGAAGATAAGCAGTCCA
>Ga0210377_10000562_pt1 | contig 35566 bp, 26 predicted proteins | sample PLM4_65_b1redo_FD_155480 | JGI IMG/M metagenome (GOLD analysis project Ga0210377, IMG submission 155480) | Groundwater sediment microbial communities from an aquifer in East River, Colorado, USA - PLM4_65_b1 redo | ecosystem: Environmental > Terrestrial > Soil > Riparian zone | place: USA: East... | reverse complement strand
CGCCACCGCCGCCGCCGCCCCAGCCGCTGCCGCCGGCGCCCCCGGCCCCCGCGCGCACCGGGACGTAGGATCCCCCGGCCAGAGTTCCGACCGCGGTTCCGGCGCCGCCAGACCCTCCCTCGGTGGCGGCATCCCCGCCCGTTCCCGTGGTGCCCTGGCTCCCGGTGGACCCACCGCTCCCGCCGGCGCCCCCACCCGAGTTCGCGCCGTCGTCGCCGTCGAATCCGCCAAGCGCGCCGCCGTTGCCGCCGGCCCCACCCGTTCGCCCCGACACGGTCGATCCACCACCACCGCCACCCGCGCGAGGTGGCGTGCAGAAGCCCGAGTTCGTGCCGTCGCCGCCCTTCGAGCCCGCCCGGCCATCACCGCCCCTGGCGCCGCGGTGACTGGTGAACCCCATCCCCGCGAGAATTCGGTTCATGCGGATCACGACATCCGCGCTGTTCTCGAGCGCGATGCCGACGGAGCTCTGGCCGCTGTCCGCCGCGTTGGCGGCCGCGATTTCCAGTCCCTCGAGCGTGAGGGCGTTCGCCTGGGTTCCTTGCATCGCCGTCGGCCCGCCCTGAATGACCGGCCGGAACGCCGCGAGGTCTCGATTCCATGTCGCGGGATCGAACCCCCCGTAGATGCTCACCCGCGAGCGCAGCGTGACCGATCCGGCGTAGGTCCCGCCCGCGACGTAGACGTCGCCCCCGTTGCCCTGCGCGTCGGCCGCGTCGACCGCCGCCTGCACGGTGGCGAACGGCGCGGCGCGGGTGCCGGCGTTCCCGTCGCTCCCGCTGGGCGACACAAAGAACGCGTTGGCCTTGTCTTCGAGCACGAACACGGCCACCGTGTCACGGGAGGTCTGCCCCCCGCCGGTCACGGTCAGCTCGAACGTGAGCTTCACCACCTCGCTCGGTGCGACGAAGCTCGGGCTGTCGCCGGTGAGCGCTCCCACGGACGGCCCCGATACCTGGGCCCAGGCATACGTGACCCCGTCGCCGGTGGAAGCGCCGGCGTCCAGCGAGACCGTTTCGCCGAAGGAGGCGTCCAGGTCGTCACCGCCGTCGGCGTTCACCGGCGTGGCCCGCACGCTGAACGACGAAGAGAACGTGCCGCTCATGGCGTCCCCGTCCGCATCCCGGACCCCGGTCACGCGCACGGCCTGATTCGAGCCGCCGGCGAACGGGCCGTCCGGGGTGAACGTCGCGGTCGCGCCGGACACGGTGACGGCGCCGGTCGCCGACCCCACCGAGAACGCCGTGGCCGTGACCGACGCCGGATCGACCGGCTCGCTGAACGTGACGGTCACGGTCGTCGCGCCGTCGACGTCGGTGGCACCGTCCGACGGGCTCACCGACGCGACGGACGGCCCGGACCCGCCAGTGTTGTTGTTGCCGCCCGGATCTGTGGCTTGGGCGCACCCGCCGAGGATGAGCGCGATCGCGGCGGCCTGAAGCAGGCCCCTGGAGAACATGGTGACTCCCTGTGCTGGGTTGACGTGACTGCCTTCACGAGGACAGCGACGGGGGAGGGCGGATTCCCTCATCGCCGGGAGAGCGATCCTCCCGGGAGGGGGGCAAACGCCCGCGCCGCCGCGGCGATCGCGTCACTGAGAAAGGCCCCGTCGCGGGCCCGCGCGTCCGCGTGGAGCAGACCCTCCACCTCGCGGCGCAACGAAGCGTCGCCGTCACATCGGCGGGCGAGGAACCCCGCGCGGGCGTCCGGCTCGACGGCCAGCGCGTCGTGAAACACTCGACGAGTCTCGGCCCAACGGTTGGGATTCAACGGCCCCGTCCGTGCACGAGGCCACCTCCTCGGGAATGGCTCGGCGTCGTTTGGGAATGCGTCGCCGACGCCGCCCGTCCCTCAAAACGCCTCCGTGGGCCCAGCCGCCCGGGGACCGGGCGCTGGCCCAACCCTGCCCGGCGTAATAACTTGCAACCGGATGCCCGATTCGTCGGTCACTACCCTCCTGCGGGCGTGGCGCGCGGGGGATGCCGGTGCCCTCGACCGCCTGATCCCCCTCGTTCACGGGGAGCTGCACCGGCTTGCCCAGGGCTACATGCGGGGCGAGCGGCCGGACCACACCCTCCAGGCCACCGCCCTGGTCAACGAGGCCTATCTCCGACTGGTTGACGCCGCCGTCGACTGGAAGGATCGCGCGCATTTCTTCGCCGTCGCCGCCACGACGATGCGGCGCATCCTGGTGGACCACGCGCGGGCCAAAGGTCGGAAGAAACGGGCCGGAGCGGTGGTATCCCTGGAAGAATCGGTGCTGGTGGCGCCCGACCGGGAGGGCGAGCTGCTGGCCATCGACGACGCCCTGACGCGGCTGGCGGCGCACGACGAGCGGGCCGCGAAGGCGGTCGAGCTGCACTACTTCGGCGGTCTCAAGTACGATGAGATCGCCGAGGCGCTGGGTGTGTCGGCGGCGACGGTGGACCGCGATCTGCGGTTTGCCAAAGCCTGGCTGTACCGGGAGCTGAAAGATCGCGGCTGACGATCGAGTCCGGTTGATCCCTTGACGTTCCCTCCCACGCTAATATCTTAGCACTACATGCTAAATTCCTAGCATGTCGGACGGTGGGGCTCCGGCCCTGCAACCGTTCGACCAGCGGGAACGTCTAAGAAGCAGATCTCCCCCCGAGCGAGGTTGCATGCGGAAACACGCGGTGCTGGCGGCCCTGCTGCTGATGGCACGACCCGCGCTCGCCCAGAGCGGCACGGGCGTGCATCCCACGTCGCCGCCAGCCGTGACCGCCGTGCCCCTCGCGGGGGCCGTGCACCTGGATGGCCGACTCGATGAAGAGGCGTGGCGCGCCGCGCCGGCGGCCACCGAGTTCCGCCAATCGGAGCCGCGCGAGGGTGAGCCCGCCACCCAGCGCACCGAAGTCCGATTCCTGTTCGACGGCGAGAATCTCTACATCGGCGCCCGCATGTTTGACGAGCGAGGCGCCGCGGGCGTCCAGACCCGGCTGGTGCGCCGGGACGGCCAGGTGGACTCGGACTATCTCGAGCTCATCTTCGACACGTTCCACGATCACCTGGGCCGCGCGTTCTTCCTGGTGAATCCGTCCGGTGTCAAGGCGGATTCCTACGCCCCCGGCGGGAGCGGCGGCGACGCGTCGTGGGACCCCGTGTGGGACGTGGAAACCACCATCGACTCGCTGGGCTGGACCGCGGAAATGCGCATCCCCTTTTCGCAGCTGCGCTATCCGCGCGATCCGCGGCAAACCTGGGGGCTCCAGATCTGGCGGCAGGTGAACCGCCTGAACGAGCTGTCGCAGTGGTCCTTCTGGCAGCGGAATGAGGTGGGCGGAGCGCCGCGGTTCGGCCACCTCGAGGGACTCGAGATCACCAGCTCGCCGCAGCGGGCCGAGCTGCTGCCCTACGTGGTGGGCCGCTCCAGCCACGTGCCCGTGGCCGACGCCAACGACCCCTTCGCCGACCCCCACGCGTGGAGCTACCGGCTGGGGGCCGACGCCAAGGTCCTGCTCACCTCCAACCTCACGCTCAACGCCACGGTCAACCCCGATTTCGGGCAGGTGGAGGTGGATCCGGCGGTGGTGAATCTGTCGGCGTTCGAGACGTTCTTCGACGAGCGCCGGCCGTTCTTCATCGAAAGCTCCGGTCTGTTCCAGTTCGGCGGCCTCAATTGCTACTTCTGCTCCAACGTGTCCGGCTTGTCCCTGTTCTATCCGCGGCGGGTGGGCCGGCAGCCCCAGGCCGCGGGTCTCGCGTTCCAGGCCGGGCCGTACGCCGACGTCCCCGAGGCGTCCGCCATTCTCGGCGCGGCCAAGGTCACCGGCCGGACGCCCAGCGGCTGGTCGCTGGGCCTGCTGGAGGCTGTCACCCGACGGGAACACGCCACCGTGCAGGTGGACGATACCACCCGCACCAGCGTGCAGGTGGAGCCCTTCACCAACTATTTCGTGGGCCGGGTGGCCAAGGACCTGCGGGGCGGCGCGACCCAGCTGCGGGGCATCGGGACCTCCGTCATCCGGGATGTGGGCGACCCCGCGCTGGCGGCGCGGCTCAACCGGCACGCCGAAGGCGTCGGGGTCGAGACCGACAGCTGGTTCGCCAGCCGCACGTATCGCCTGATGGCGACGCTGGCATTCTCCCAGATCGCGGGCGACTCGCAGGCGGTGTTGCGGGCCCAGCAGTCGAGCGCGCGGTACTTTCAGCGCCCCGACCGGGGGCAGGGCGGGAACGGGCTCTTCAGCGACCGCTACGATTCCTCGCTCACCGCCATGCGGGGCTGGGCGCTCTACACCCGATTCTCCCGGGAATCGGGCAACTGGCTCTTCGAGACGTCGGTCAACGCCAGGAGTCCCGGGTTCGAGGTGAACGATCTCGCCTTCCTCTCCCGGGCCGACTATGTCTGGATGAACGCGAACCTGTTCCGCCAGTTCCTGAAACCCACTTCGTGGTACCGGCAGCTCTTCTTCATCGCGGGTGGGCAGCAGCAGTACAACTTCGACGGCGACCTCACCGACCGGCAGGTGCAGGCCTTCGGGCAGATCCAGCTGCGCAACTATTGGTACATGAGCTCGTTCGTGATCTACCGCACCCAGGTATTCGAGGACCGCCTGACCCGGGGTGGGCCCGTGGTGCGGCGGCCGGCCAGCACGTTCCTGTCGCTCAACATCTCGACCGACTCCCGCAAGGCCGTCGTGCTGAACACCAACCCGAGCCAGGGGTGCAGCGAGGAAGGGGCGTGCAGCCGGTCCATCAACCTCGACGTGACCTTCCACCCGGCGTCGAACGTGGCGATTTCCGTGGGGCCGGCCTTCGACCATTCCGAGACCCGGGCCCAGTACGTCACCACGGTGGACGACCCTACCGCCACGGCCTTCTACGGTCGGCGCTACGTCTTCGCCGATCTCACGCAGAAGACGGTTTCGATGGATACCCGGCTCAACATTACGTTCACCCCCACGCTCACGCTGGAGGTGTTCGCCCAGCCACTGCTGGTGAGCGGCCGGTTCGCCAACTACAAGGAGTTCGTGGCCCCGCGCGTGCTGGACAAGCGGGTGTACGAAAACGTGTTCGAGGCCGGCGACGTGGTCACGGTGGATCCCGACGGGACGGGGCCCGCCGCGTCGTTCCCGTTCGACAAGCCGGACTTCACGTTCCGCTCGCTCCGGGGCAACGCGGTGCTCCGCTGGGAATACCGCCCCGGCTCCACGCTCTACCTGGTGTGGACCCAGTCGCGGACCAGTGAGGAAGTGCTGGGCGATCTCCGGTTCCGTCGGGACGTGGATGCCCTGTTCCAGGCGCCCGCGGAGAACGTGTTCCTGATCAAGGCCAGCTATTGGATTGGGTGGTAGGGTGAGTGGGTTCCGGATCGTCGCCGGGGTTGGCTGGGCCGCGCTCGCCGCCGCCGGCACGCCCGCGGGGGGCGCCGCGCAGGCCTGTCCCGTAGGAGCCCCGGTGGCGTTCGTCAACGTCCAGGTGCTCGCGATGGATGCCGAGCGCCTGAGCGGCCCGGTCACGGTGGTCGTTCGGGACGGGAAGGTCAGCGCCCTCAACCCCGCGGCCCCTCCGCCGGACGCATGTCGCGTCACCGGGACCGGGAAGGTCCTGATGCCGGGCCTGGCCGACCTCCACGTGCACACCAGTGAGCGGGAGATGCCGCTGTTCCTCGCCGCCGGCGTGACCCTGGTGCGCGAGATGAACGGCACTCCCGGCCTCATCGCGTTGCGCGAGCGGATCGCGCGGGGCGGGGCGGTGGGGCCGACCATGCTGGTCGCGTCGCCCCTGCTCGTCGGCCGGCCGCTTCAGTACCGGCACCTCCTGCTCGAGTCTCCCGACGAGGCCTACCAGGCGGCCCACCAGATGAAGGACGCGGGATTCGACTTCCTGAAGATCTATGACGGGTTGTCGCGCCCGGTGTACGACGCGTTGGTCGAAGCGGGCGCGACGTTGCACCTTCCGCTCGACGGACACATTCCGGCCGACGTGGGCCTGGCCGCCGTGCTGGCCGCGGGCCAGTCGTTGCAGCACATGGACAAGATCGCCTTCGCGCTGGCGGGACACACCGGCGACACGTCCGGGTTCGCGGAGGCCCGCCGGCTGTTTCGCGGCCGGCGCGCCTGGGTCACCCCCACCCTGGCGTCACTGCGGGTGCTGGACGGCGCGGGCACGACCGAGTACGCCGCCGGTCTCGACCGCCCCGAGATGGCGTATGTGGACTCGTCTTCGCTCGGCTGGTGGCGGTCCCTGTCGGGCACGCGGTCGCGCTCCGGCGCTTCGCCGGTTTACCGTTTCGAGGCGGGCCTGCTCCCGGTCCTGCGCGAGAGCGGAGCGCGATTCCTGGTGGGCACGGATGCCGGTAATCCTCTGATGATCGCCGGCTTCTCGGTCCACGAGGAGTTGGGCACCCTGGTGCGGGACGGTGGTTTCACCCCCTACGAGGCGCTGTCTGCGGCGACGCGCAACGTGGGCGAGTTCCTCGGCGACTCGCTGCGCGGTCGCGTCGTCTCTGGCGCGCCGGCCGATCTCATCCTGGTGGATGCCAATCCCCTCACCGACCTGGCCCGACTGCGAACCCCAACCGGGGTGATGGCGAAGGGCCGGTGGTTTACCCGCACTGAGCTGGATGCGATGCTGGTCGCGGCGAGACGACGCTAGCGCGACCGCGGGGCCCCGGTGTATCGTGGCGGTCCCCATCCCAGTGTGGCACTTTCGATGACTCGCCTGTTCCAGCTCGCCACGATCCTGTCGCTCACGGTCGCCTACGCCCCGCCGGCCTCGACCCAGCAGCCGGCGGACACCGGGTGGACCAGCCGCAAGGTCATGATTCCCATGCGGGACGGCGCGCGGCTGAGCACGTTCATCGTGATGCCGCGTCACCCGTCCGGCCTCCTTCCCATGCTGCTCCAGCGGACGCCGTACGGCGCCGCTGGAGCGGTCCCGGGGTTTCCCGGGCCGTACCTGTACCTGGCCCGGGACGGCTACGTCTTCGTCTTTCAGGACATCCGGGGCCGGGGCGAGTCGGAAGGCGAGTACTTGATGAACCGTCCGCTCCGCGCCGACTCGGCGGGCGTGGACGAAGCCACCGATACCTACGACACGATCGAGTGGCTGGTGAAGAACGTGCCGAACTCCGTGTCCCGCGTGGGCGGGCTCGGCATTTCCTATCCGGGCTGGCTCGCCACCATGCAGGCCTTGAGCGGGCACCCGGCGCTTCGCGCCACCTCGCCGCAGGCGCCGATGACGGACACCTGGATGGGCGACGACTTCTTCCACAACGGCGCGTTCCGGCTGAGCTACGGCGTCGAGTACACCTACGGGATGGAGGTGGGCACCTTCCCGGTGGCGACGCTGGACATGTACGACTGGTACCGGCGGCTGGGCCCGCTGTCGAACGTGACCCAGCTGCTAGGCCGGTCCTGGCCGTCCTGGGACGCGTTTCTGGCGCACCCGGCGTATGACGGCTACTGGCAGGCGCGGGCCACGCAGCGGCAGATCCGGGCCGCGCCGGTCGCGGTGCTGACCGTGGGCGGGTGGTACGATCAGGAGGACATCTTCGGACCGCCGGCCACGTACGCCGCGTTCGAGCGCTTCGATACCCGTAGTCTCAACCGGGTGGTCATGGGACCCTGGAATCACGGCGGGTGGTACGGCCCCGGCACCGACCTGGGCCAGGTGGCGTTCGGGGACTCGACCGGGGTGTGGTTCCGGCGGGAAGTGGAGGCGCCGTTCTTCGCCTTCTATCTCAAGGACCGGGGCCCGCTCACGCTGCCCGAGGCCCTGATGTTCGAAGGGGGCTCCAACCGCTGGCGCCGGTTCGACGCCTGGCCGCCCCGCGAGTCCCAACGGAAGAATCTCTACCTGCGCGAGAACGGGCGGCTGAGCTTTGACGCGCCCGCCGATCCCGTCCCACCCTCGGAGGCCTACGACCAGTACGTCTCCGACCCCGCCTATCCGGTCCCCTATCGGCCGCGGCCGGTGCACGTGACGTACTCGCGCGGCTCCGACTGGCGGCTCTGGCAGGCGATGGATCAGCGCTTCGTGGAGGGCCGGCCCGACGTGATGGTGTGGAGCACGGAGCCCTTGGCCGAGGACGTGGTGATCGCGGGCGACCTGTCGGCCCGGCTGTTCGCCTCCACCACCGGCACCGACGCGGACTGGGTGGTGAAGCTGATCGACGTCTATCCCGACAGCGGCGGGGGCGCACGGGCGATGAGTGGGTACCAGCTCATGGTGGCCGGGGAGATCCTGCGGGGGCGCTACCGGCAGAGCTTCGAGCGGCCCGAACCGACGCCCGCGAATCAGGTGCTGGAGTACACCGTCCGCATCCCGCCGCAGGCGTATCGATTCCAGCGGGGCCACCGGATCATGGTGCAGGTGCAGAGCACCTGGTTCCCGCTGTACGACCGGAACCCGCAGACGTTCGTGCCCAGCATCTTCGACGCGAAAGCCGAGGACTACCGGGCCCAGACTCACCGGATCTGGCGAACGGGCCGGTATCCGTCGCACGTGGTGCTGCCGGTTATCGCAAACTAGGCGATCGCCCAATCAGTGCCGGATCTCGTCCACCACCCGCAACACCTCGTCGCGGGAAAACGGCATCCGGATGGTGCCCACCGCTCCGAGCTGGCGGGTGACGGCCAGCGGATCCATCACGCCGTACGACGCGCGGCCCGCCATCGCCACGATGCGCGCGTCCGGGAATATCTGTCGCAGGCGGCGCACGAATTCCGCGGCGTTCATCCGGCCTGACGAGAGCACGTCGATGAACACCACGTCCGGCGGGGCCAACTCGTAGGCCGCCAGGCCGACGCCCGCGTCTGCGGCCTCGACGACGTCATGCCCGGCGCCCGCGAGGATGGTGCGCAGGGTGTCGCGGATCACGTCCTTCTGCTCGATCACCAGGATCCGGGCGGCGCGGGTGTTGGCGACCACCGCGGCCTTGCCGCAGCCCACGCAGCTCACCCGGCGCACCACGTCGTTCCCGCGGCGGCGCGGGCGGCCCAGCATGAAGGGACTGCCGCAGTTGGGGCAGAGCGCCGTGCCCGGGGTCGAAAACCGGGTGCGGACGCCCTCCAACTGCTCGGCGGTGAACGGGGTCGGCGTTTCGCGCCGGCGGGGCCCCAGACGGCGGGTGTCGGCGAACCGGCGGTCCGGCACGCTGCGGCGCTCGTCGTGGCGGCGCTCGAGGCCGGCCCGGCGATCCCGGATCACGGCGCGCACCAAGCGGCGGCGCTCGGTCCGGCGCCGGTCGGCGGTGAGGCGGCGATTGACCGGCGAGCGCCGATCGAACAACCGGCGGCGCTCGGCTCGGCGCCGCTGCTCCGACGGACGCTCCACGATCAGGCGGGCTGGGCGATCTTGGCGGGCCGCGGCGGCACCTCGATGCCTGCCGCGCTCCGCCGGCAGGCGGGGCACTCGACATCCAGCTGGATCACGGCCCACTCCTTGCTCGACGACGGCGGCCGGCCGGCGCCCCGACGGGTCTCCCCCGAACCGTCGCGACGCCTCGCGCGCCACGCGACGACGCGCATGACCACGCCGTCGCGCGGGCAGCGAATGATGATACGCTCCGCGGCTGCCTGTCGTTCGATCTTTTCGATGCCGAGTGGGCTGTAGTGTTCCATCAATGGCCATCCCGCCGGAGAGGCACCAAGCATAGGGCGCGGGCGCGCGGGCGCAAGCGCCGCAGTTTCTTCGGCCCGAATGCCGTGATGTGGACGGTGTGTGGAGGCACAAGCGTCGTGCGCGGCCCTACCGGAACGCTTACCCACCTCTTGTGGATTTGTGGACGCGCGATTCCGTATGATGATCCACATGTCCCTCCGCCTCCAGCGAGGATCGCGGCGCACCAGTGAGGAGCGCGGCGAATATGGCGGGCGCGACTATCGGCCGGAAGGTTGGTTCGAGTAGTATTCTTGCTCTGCGTTCCGGAGCAGTCCCGCCATGTTGCGTCCCGTTGCCCTGTCCATCCTCTACGTTGCGTCTCTGGCCGCGACGGCCGGCGCCCAGCAAGCGCCGAGCCGGGGCTTCACGGTTGCTCAGGTGCGGTCGTACCCGTTCCCGGGCGGCCTCACCGCGTCCGCCACGGGCTCGCGCCTGGCCTGGACCATGAACGAGCAGGGCCTCCGCAACATCTACGTGGCCGAAGGCCCCACGTTCGCCGCCCGGCGCCTCACCAGCTACCTCGCGGATGACGGGCAGGAGCTGACCAGCATTTCGCTGTCCGCGGACGGCCGCTGGGTGGTGTACGTGCGCGGCGGCGATCACGGCGGGAACTTCGACGAGCACGAGCCGGTGAACGTCACCGCCAGCCCGGTGCTTCCCGAGGTGGAGATCCTGAGCGTCTCGTTCGACGGCGGTGAGCCCCGGGTATTGGGGGACGGCGAGGAGCCAGTGATCTCGCCCCGCGGCGACGTCGTGGCGTTCACCCGGAGCGGGCAGATCTGGACGGTGCCGATCGACGGGTCGGCGCCGGCCCGCGCGGTGATCGCGGTGCGGGGGAGCAGCGACGAGGTCCGCTGGTCGCCGGACGGCGGACGGATCGCCTTCGTGTCGAGCCGCGGCGACCATTCGTTCGTCGGCGTGTTCACCAACGACTCGACGCCGGTGCGCTGGCTCAGCCCCGGCTACACCCGCGACCGCAGCCCGCGCTGGTCGCCGGACGGCCGGCGGATCGGGTTCGTGCGGATGCCGGGTGCCGGCGGCGCGCCGGATTCGATCCTGGTCCGGCGGCCCAGTCCCTGGGAGATCTGGACGGCGGACGCGGCCACCGGCGCCGCGGCGCGCCTCTGGAAGGCGCCGGCCACGCTGCCGGGCTCGGTGCCCACCACCCACGGCGGCACCAATCTGCACTGGGCGGCCGCCGGCCGGATCGTATTCCTTTCTTATCAGGACGGTTGGCCGCACCTGTACTCGATCCCGGAGCGCGGCGGGGACCCGCTGCTGCTCACGCCCGGCGGTTACATGGCCGAGTACATCGCGCTCAGTCCCGACGGCCGGTGGCTGGTGTTCGCGGCCAACGCGGGCGGCGACCGCATGGACATCGACCGCCGGCACGTGGTGCGGGTGCCGGTGGACCGGGCCGAGCCTCGGGTCATGACGCCCGGGGCGGGGAACGAGTGGACCCCCGTGGTGACGGGCGATGGCCGCACCCTGGCGTTCATCGGCGCCACCGCGCAGCGCCCACCGCTCCCGACCGTGATGCCGCTGGACGGCGGCGCGCAGCAGGTCCTGGCGGCCGACCGGGTGCCGGCCGACTTCCCCACGGCCCGGCTGGTGACGCCCACGCAGGTGATCTTCAAGGCACCGGACGGCGTCACGGTGCACGGCCAGCTGTTCGAGCGTCCGGGTCCCGGCAAGAAGCCCGCGGTGGTCTTCGTCCACGGCGGCCCGCCGCGGCAGATGCTGCTGGGTTGGCACTACTCGGACTACTACGCCAACGCGTACGCCATGAACCAGTACCTGGCGCAGCAGGGCTTCCTGGTGCTGTCGGTGAACTACCGGCTGGGCATCGGGTACGGGTACGCGTTTCACCAGCCTCCCGCCGCCGGGGCGCGCGGCGCGTCGGAGTACCTCGACGTGAAGGCCGCGGCGGAGTACCTGCGGACCCTGCCACAGGTGGACGGGGCCCGGATCGGAATCTACGGCGGCTCGTACGGCGGCTTTCTCACGGCCATGGCGCTGGCCCGGAACTCGGATCTGTTCGCCGCGGGAGTGGACATTCACGGCGTGCACGACTGGACCACGGAACGGGCCCGCGGCCTCATGAATCGGGATCGCTACGAGGAGGCGCCCGACCTGGCCCGCGCGCTCGAGGTGGCGTGGGAGTCGTCGCCCATGTCGTCCATGGCGACCTGGCGCTCGCCCGTGCTGGTGATCCACGGCGATGACGACCGCAACGTCCGCTTCAGCCAGAGCACCGACCTGGTGCGCCGCCTGGCGGCCCGGGAGATCCCGCACGAGATGCTGCTGATCGTGGACGACACCCATCACTGGATGCGGCACGCCAACGCGCTGATCGCCGACTCGGCGACGGCGGCGTTCCTGGAGAAGATGCTGATGGGGAAGGGCACCGCCGAGGTGACGGGCGGGGGGCGGTAGCGACGGTGCGCTTCGAGTCCTGATGCTGGAACTTCTGCTGGTCGGCGTCGCGCTCCAGGGATCGCGGGACTCCCTGACGCTCGATGCGGCGCTGGCCCTGGCGCGGGCCAACCGCGGGCAGATCGCGGCCGCCGCCGCGCAAGTGGCCGCGGCCCGCGCCGATTTCCGGGTCGCCGGCGCGCTCCCCAATCCCGTGGCCTCGTACCAGTACACCGGCGACCCCCCGCGCCAGCACGTCACGGTCGACCAGCCGCTGGATTGGCTGCTGCGCCGTCCCGGGGAGCGGGCGGCAGCTCGCGCGGGGATCGGGGCGGCGCTGGCCGACTCCACGCTGCTGACGGCGCAGGTGGAGCGCGAGGCGCGGAACGCCTTCTACGCCGCGGTGGGCGCCGCGCGGCGGCTGGCGCTGGTCGAGGAAGAAGCGGCGCTGGCCGACTCACTTGCAGCGATCGCGAGCCGCCGCCATGCGGCTGGCGAGATCTCCGAGTGGGAACGGGCGCAGGCGCGGCTCGAGGCCGCGCGCGCGCGGCAGCTCGTGTCGTCCGGTCGCGAGGAACGCGCCTTGGCCGTGGCGGAACTGGGCCGGGCGCTGGGCACGGCGGCGGAGACGCTCCCACCCCTCGCCGGCGCGCTCGATAGCGACGTATCCCTGTCCTTGCCGCCGGCCCCGCCCACGGACGACCTCCCGTTCGTGGCGCGCGCCCGGGCCGACTCGGCGGCGGCCGGCGCCCAGCATCGCGCGGCGCAGTGGTCACGGGTCCCCGTTCCCGATTTCCAGGCGGGCGTCGAGTGGAGCGATCCGAGCGCGTCCGTGCAGCGCGCCACGATCCTCATCGGCCTGTCGCTGCCGCTCCCCCTGTGGCAGAGCCGTGGGGCCGCGGCCGCGGCCGCGGGAGCGCGCGCGGACCAGGCCTTCGCCCGGCTGCGGGAGGTCCGCGCGGAGGCCGCGTCGGTACTGGCCCAGACCGCCGTACGGATCCGGGAGGCCGCGTTGCGCGCGGTGGTCGCTCGCGACTCCATCCTCCCGCTCGCCGGGCGCCAGCGCGAGCTGGCGCTCGCTGCCTACCGGGCCGGCGAAACCGGCATCGTGCCCGTCCTCGATGCCCTCCGGGCGGAACGGCAGGTGGCGCGCGATATGGTGGCGGACCTGATCGCCTATCAGCAGGCGCTCGCGGACTGGTTGGCGCTGGTGGCGGGGACCGTGTTGAAGGGGCGAGACGAGCAATGAGAGTTGAGCGATGAGCAGGAGTCGGGTGGCGGGTCTGGTGGCTCTCGCGGGGGTCGTCGTGGTCGTCCTCGTGGTCGCCGCCAGGCGCGGCGGGCCAGGGGAGGACGAGGTCGAGACCGACGTCGCCGTTCACGTGGGGACCGTGGCCCGCGCGACGGTCCATCGCTACGTCACGGCCTACGGCTACGTCCAGCCGCGGCCGCCCGGCGGCGGGAGAGCGCCGGCCGGGGCCCTCCTGTCCCCCATCGTGGGGGGTGTGCTGGCGGAGATCGACGCGGTGGAAGGCCGCCGGGTGACTCAGGGGACCGTGCTCTTCCGCCTCGACAGTCGGCTGGCCGAGGTGGTGGTGGGGAAGGCGCGGCAGGAGCTGGCATTCGCCGAGAAGGCGTTCGAGCGCCAGCAGGAGCTGCTGCCGACGGAGGGCACGTCGCAGAAGGCCTACCAGGAGTCGCAGCAGCGACTGGACGCGGCGCGGAGCGACCTCGCCGCCGCGGAGACGGAACTGTCGTACCTGCGGATCACCGCCCCGCTCACCGGGACGGTGCTCCACGTGCGGGCCGAGGTCGGTCAGTTCGTGGAGCCGAACACGGTTTTGGCGGAGATCGTGGACCTGGACCGGCTGGTCGTGTCCGCCGAGGTCCCGAGCCGGGAAGCCGGGGGCCTCGCGGTCGGCCAACGGGTGGTCCTCGGCTCCGACACGGCCGCGGTCGAGGGCAGCCTGACGCTCGTGGGCAAGGACATCGATCCCCGCACGGGCACGTACCGGGTTCAGGCGTCCATCCCGGCCGGGGCGGGGTTCCGGCCGGGCCAGCTCACCGACATCCGGATTGTGGCCGAGGAGCACGCCAACGTGCTCGTGGTGCCGGAGGTGAGCCTGGTGACGCGGCCCGGGGAAGGCAACTGGATCATGGTGGTGGAGGGGGGCCGCGCGACCCGGCGGCCCGTCACGGTCGGTCTCCGGGAGCGGGGTCTGGTCGAGGTGTCCGCAGAGGGTCTGGGCGAGGGTATGACGATCGTCACGGACGACGCCTACAGCCTGCCGGAGGAGACCAAGATCCGGGTCGTGGCGCGCTAGTCATGCTGGGACGCTTCGCCGCGCGGTCCTCGCTCTCCATCGTCTTCATCTCGGCCGCGTTGTGCCTGGCCGGCGTCTACGCGGCCGTCACCCTCACCTCGTCGGTCTTTCCTCGGACCGATTTCCCCCGCGTGGTGATTCTGGTGGACAACGGGGTCATGCCGGGCGACGAGATGATGGCCACCATCACGCGCCCCATCGAAGAAGCCATGAAGGACATTCGGGGGGTGGTGACGGTGAAGTCGGCCACGGGGCGCGGCGCGGCCGAAATCAACGTGTTCTTCACGTGGAGCGTGGACATGATCCAGTCCGAGCTCTACGTCTTGAGCCGCCTTTCCCAGATTCGGAGCACGCTTCCCAGCACGGCGGAGACGACGGTGTTCCGCCTCACCTTCGCCGCGTTCCCCATCATCGGGGTGAGCCTCACCAGCGACACTCGCGACGTCACCGAGCTGTGGGAGACCGCGCGGTACAACCTCAAGCTGCGCTTTCTCCGGATCCCCGGCGTGGCCCGCGTGGACCTGGTGGGCGGCCGCGCGCCCGAGTACCAGGTCGTAGTGGATCCCCTCCGTCTGGCCGCGGCCCGGCTGAGCCTCGCGGACGTCACCGAGGCCCTGGGCCGGAACAATCTCGTGGCGTCGGCTGGGATGCACGAGGAGAATCACACCCTCTACCTCACCGTTGTGGACGGGCGGGTGCGCTCGATCCGGGAGATCGAGCGCTTCGTCGTCACCTCCCGGGATGGGCATCCGGTGCAGGTGGCCGATTTCGCGACGGTCCGGCGAGGGCCGGAGCCCGGGTTCAACGTCGTCACCGCGGACGGTCACAGCGCGGTCCTGCTGAACATCCGGAGCCAGCCGGACGGCAGCACGTTGCGTATTGCGCGGGGGCTGCGGCAGCAAATCGCAGAGCTCAGGCAGGAGCTCCCGCCCGACATGAAGCTGGCGTTCTTCTACGACCAGTCGGAGATCGTCCGGGCGTCGGTGGAGAGCGTGTGGGAGGCCATCGTCTTCGGGCTGATTCTCTCGGTCGCGATCCTCTACTTCTTCCTCAAGCGGTGGGACACGACCCTGGTGGCCATCACGGTCATCCCGGTCACGGTCCTCATCACGCTGGTCTCGATGAAGCTCGCCGGGCTCACCTTCAACCTGATGACGTTGGGCGGCATCGCGGCCGCCATCGGCCTGGTGATCGACGACGCGATCGTCGTGGTGGAAGCCATTCACACCCGGCTGATGGAGGGGAAGGCGCGGCTCGAGGCGGTGGAGGCCGGGATCGGCGAGATCTTTCGTCCCCTGGTGGGCTCGACCCTCACGCCGGTGGTGGTGTTCGTGCCGCTCGCGTTTCTCCAGGGCATCACCGGCGTCTTCTTCCGGGCGCTGGCGCTGACCATGGTGGTGTCGCTCCTCACGTCGCTGGTTCTCGCCGTCACCCTCACACCCTCCCTCGCCGCCCGGCTCATCCGCCCGGGCGCGACGACGGGCGTGGGAGAGCGGACCGGGCAGGGCGGCGCGCTGCTGCGGCGCGTGATCGAGCTCTACGAGCGCGCGGTGCGGCCCGCGCTCCGGTACCCGTGGCGTACGATGGGGGCCTGCGGGGTGGTGCTGATCGCCGGGGGGCTGCTCTACGGTCGGTTGGACAGCGAGTTCCTCCCGCCCATGGACGAAGGCGGGTTCGTGATCGACTACTTCACGCCGCCGGGAACGAGTCTGGCGGAGACCAATCGCCAGCTGCTCCAGGCGGAAGCCATCCTCCGCACCGTGCCCGACGTGGAGAGCTACTCGCGGCGCACCGGTGCGCGCCTGGCGCTCGCCATCGCCGAGCCCAACACCGGCGATTTTCTCGTCAAGCTCAAGACCGACCGGGCACGCAAGACCGACGAGGTCATCGCCGAGCTGCGGCGGCGCTTCAACATCGAGCTCCCGGGACTGGAGTGGGAATTCCCCGGCATCCTGGCGGACCTCATCGGGGACCTGATGTGGGCGCCGTCCCCCATCGAGGTGAAGCTGTACTCCACGGACCAGGCCTGGCTGGAGCGCCAGGCACCGGCCGTGGCGGCCCAGCTGGAGCGGATTCGCGGCGTGGTGGACGTGTTCAACGGGCTGGTCTATACCGGGCCCACGATCAGCCTGCGCGCGAGGCCGGTGGACGCCCGGCGGTTCGGGCTCACGTCGGACGACATCGCCAACGCCGTGAACACGGCCATGCTGGGCCAAACCGCGTCGGCGGTGCTGGAAGGCGACCGCCTGGTGGACATCCGCGTGAAGGTGGACTCGACTCGGCTCGCGCGGCTGGCGCAGATCGAGGATCTGCCCCTCCGGACGCCGGAGGGGGCGCTGGTGAAGCTCTCGCAGGTGGTGGACGTGGTGGAGGTGCCGGGGCAGCTCGAGCTGCGGCGGGAGGACGCCCGGCAGGACGTGGCGGTGACCGCGCGGCTCGAGGGTCGGGACATGGGCAGCGCCATGGCCGAGATTCGGCAGACCCTGGGCCGGGACGCCTCGATTCCGCCGGGGAGCATCGAATACGGTGGGCTCTACCAGCAGCAGCGCGAGTCGTTCCGCAACCTGATGTTCGTGCTCCTCATGGCCATCACCCTGGTGTTCACCGTGCTCCTCCTGGAATTCGGCTCGTTCGCCGAGCCCGTGGCGATCGTCTTCGGGGCCGTGCTCGCGATGTTCGGGACAGTGCTGGCACTGTGGCTCACGGGAACGTCGTTTAACGTGGTGTCGTTTCTGGGCGCGATCATCGGCGTGGGGATCGTGGCCAAGAATGGGATCTTGATGCTGGATTTCGTCGAACGCTTGCGGGCCGAGGGGCTCGATCTGGCGGAGGCCCTGGTGCGGTCGGGGAGGCGGCGCCTGCGGCCGGTGCTCATGACCTCCCTGGCGGCGGCGCTCGGAATGCTGCCGCTGGCGTACGGCATCGGCTCCGGCGCGGACATGCTCAAGCCGCTGGCCATCGCGGTCATCGGGGCCCTGTGCATCTCGGTGTTGCTCTCGTTGGTGGCGACGCCCACCCTGTATTACCTCCTGCTCCGTCCGGGCAGAGAGGGCCAGCCTTGATCGTGAGGAGGGGGAGTATGCTGCGCACCCTGTTGCTCCTCTGCGCCGCGTTTGCCGGCGCAGGCTCGGCGTCCGGCCAGGTGGGGCCGTACCGCTTGCTCAAGACGATCCCAGTGGGCGGTGAAGGGGGATGGGACTATCTGTCGGAGGACGCCGCGGCCCATCGGCTCTACGTGACCCACGGGACCAAGGTGGTGGTGATCGACCTCGATCGGGATAGGGTGATCGGGGAGATCAACGACCTTCCCGGCGTCCACGGGTTTGCCGTGGCTCCCGAGCTGGGCCTGGGGTTCGCGAGCGCCGGGCGGGAGAACAAGGCGGCCATCGTGGATCTGAAAACCCTGGCGGTCCTCCGCAAGGTGGACACGGGTGAGAATCCCGACGCCATCCTCTACGTGCCCGGCTTCCAGGAGGTCTACACGTTCAACGGGCGGGGCCATTCCGCGACGGTCATCAACCCGCAGACCGGCGCGGTGGTCGCCACTATCCCGCTGGCGGGGAAACCCGAGTTCGCGGTGTTCGATCCCGCCGCAGGGCGGATCTACAACAATATCGAGGACGCGAACGAGATCACCGTCATCGATGCCAAGAACCATCGGGTGGTGGCGCACTGGCCGATCGCGCCGGGCGAGGCGGCGTCTGGTCTGGCCATTGATCTGGCGCACCACCGCCTGTTCGCGGTGTGTGAGAATCAGCTGATGGTGATGCTGAACAGCGAGACCGGCGCGGTGGTCGGAACGGTACCCATCGGGGAAGGCGTAGACGCGGCCCGATTCGACCCCGGCACCGGTCTGGTGTTCAGCTCGAACGGGGCAGGGACCGTGACCATCGCGCACGAGGACGGGCCCGACCGGCTGACCGTGGTGCAGACGCTCATGACCGCGCGATCCGCGCGGACCATGACCCTCGACCCCGCCACCCACCGGATCTATCTGTCCGCCGCCGACTACGAGCCCGCTCCCCCGGGGGACTCGGCTGGCGCGCGGCCGCGGCCCCGGATGGTCCCGGGCTCATTCCGGGTCCTGGTGTATGGCAGGGTGGAGCGATAGCTGACGGGCGCGCCGCACTCCGAAACGGCGCGCCCCCTCGCGTCAGCCAACTGCCGCGTGAAGCGGCGTTTAGGATCGATGGCCTGTGCCCCGCGGAGTGGGGTTCCCGGCTATCTTTGTCCCGGGCTGAAGGTGTCAATTCCCGGGCTTTGAGAATCCCGATGGCCGAGATCACCGTTCCGACCGCGCGCGTTTTCCCCATCCTGCGGGAGAGTATCCTGGTGGATGGGTTCCACCTCGTGATCGACCTGGAGCGGTCGCACGGGTGCTACATGGTCGATGCCCTCGAGGGCCGCGAGTACCTGGACTGCTACTCGTCGTTCTCCACGATCCCCTTGGGGCACAATCACCCCAAGCTCGACGACCCGGGATTCCGGCGGTCGCTCTTACTGGCCGCGCTGGCCAACCCGGCGAACAGCGACGTCTACTCCCGCGAGTACGCGGCGTTCGTGGACACGTTCCGGCGGCACGCCGTGCCGGAGCCGTTCCGGCACCTGTTCTTCGTGGCGGGCGGGTCGGTGGCGGTGGAGAACGCCCTGAAGGCCGCGTTCGACTGGAAGGCGCAGCGGAACCGGGCGCGCGGCGTGTCCGGTGGGGCGGACAAGATCCTGCACTTCCGGGACGCGTTTCACGGGCGCACCGGGTACGCGCTCTCGGTCACCAACACGGATCCCGCCAAGACCGACGATTTCCCCAAGTTCCCCTGGCCCCGCATCTCGAATCCGGTGGTCCGCTTCCCGGTCGATGTCAACGCGGTGGCCACGGCCGAGCGCCAGGCCTGTACCGAAATCGAAGCCGCCTTCGCCGCCGATCCCGACGGCATCGCGGCGATCCTGATCGAGCCCATCCAGGGGGAGGGCGGGGACAACCATTTCCGGCCCGAGTTCCTGGCGCGGCTCCGGGCCTACGCCGACCGCTACGACGCGCTGCTCATCTTCGATGAAGTGCAGACCGGCTTCGGCACCGCCGGGAGCATGTGGGCCTACCAGCAGTTGGGCGTCGTGCCGGACCTGCTGGCCTTCGGGAAGAAGACGCAGATCTGCGGCGTCATGGCCGGCCCGCGGATTGACGACGTGGAGCGCAACGTGTTCCGGGTGTCGTCCCGCATCAACTCGACCTGGGGCGGCAACCTGGTGGACATGGTGCGAAGCGCCCGGTACCTCGAGATCATGGTGGAAGACCAGCTGGTCGAGAACGCGGCGCGCATGGGTGCCCGGTTCCTCGAAGGTCTCCAGGCACTGGCCGCCCGGGCGCCCGAGGTCACGAACCCGCGGGGCCGCGGGTTCATGCTGGCATTCGACCTGCCGGACGGTGAGACCCGCGGGGCGGTGCGGGCAGAGCTCTGGCGCGAGGGGCTCGCCTGTCTGGCCTGCGGGCCGCGCTCGATCCGGCTCCGGCCGCCGCTCATCTTCGGCCCGGCGGAAGTGGACCGCGCGCTGGCGATTCTCGACCGGGTGCTGGCGGCCCGGCTCTCCGCGCCGCAGGCCTCACCCCCTGTCCCCCTCTCCGCCAATGCGGAGAGGGGGAACTCCGGGCGGGCTTGAGCCTCCTTGCCGCCCGGGCACGGCTCGCCTGAAGTCCCCCTCGCCGCGTAGCGGAGAGGGGGACAGGGGGTGAGGACTACCGCTGCGGCGGGGACCCTGCAAACCGCCAGCTCGCGCGGTAATCCCGCGTGAGGCGAGCGCCGCTGAGCCGGGCCCGCACCATCTCCACCGGCATGCGCCCCCCCTGGAGCACCGCGTCGTGGAACTCGCGGTCGGTCATCCGGCCCGATCCCACCAGCTCCTGGTGCAGCGCGCGGAACTGGAGCCCTCCCAGCATGTAGGCCGCCTGGTAGAGCGGATCGTAGTCCCCGGCGAACGAGCGGCGCACCTCTCCTTCCGCGTTGGCCCGCTCGTGCCCTACCCGGTCCACTAGGAAGTCCACCGCCTCCTGCGGCGTCATGGTCCCCAGGTGGAAGCGGAGTGAGAAGATGATCCGGGCCGCCCGGTGGGTCCGCCAGAACAGCATCCCGATCCGGTCTTCGGGACCCCGCGGGAAGTTCAGGTCCCACAGCAGCATCTCCCAGTAGAGCGCCCAGCCTTCGCCCCAGAAGGGCGTGCCGAACAGGCGGCGATGCGGGTTGTACCGCTGGGTCATGAATCCCTGGAGATGGTGTCCCGGAATCATCTCGTGCTGCGCCGTGGCGCGCGAGAAGTGCGGGTTGTTGCCCCGCATGCTCATGAGCTTGTCCTCGTGCGCCATCTCGTCGGTGGGATACGATACCTGGAACACCTCGCCGCCCAGGAAGAAGGGCGACACCACCTGCCGCTCGGGCGGGATCATCTCCATCCGCCAGATCTCCTTGGCGAGCGACGGTACCGTGACCAGGTTCCGGTCTTCGACGAACTTGATGGCTTCGAGCGCCAGGTCGCGCACCAGGCGGGGCTGATCGCCCGGCGGCACGTAGGTCTGCTTCACCTTCTCCAGCGCGGCCTTCCAGTCGTCGCCCAACCCCATCTCGCGCGCGGCTTTCTTGAACTCGGCCTCGCACCAGGCGAACTCGCGCTCGGCAATGGCGATCAGCTCTTCCACGGTGTACGGGATCATCTCGTGCGCCAGGTCCGCCGCGAGCCCCTCGGCCCCGATGGGATCGCCGATGATCGGCTCGGCCTGCCCGGGCCGGATCCCCACCACTTGCTCGCGCAAGAAGGTGAGGTAGGCGCCTAGCGCCTTGTCGGTCTTCTCGTGGGGATCGGCGGTCCACCAGGAGAAGACGGGGTCGTACCCTGCGTAGAAACCGTGCCAGCGCTGGAGCGCCTGTTGCAGCGTGCGCACCTGCGCCGCGGTGCGCCGCGCGACGATCTGGCCCAGCGACTTCGACTTCCAGGCGTCGGCGGCATGCTGCCGCGCGCTGTCGACCGCGCGGGCCAGGTTGGTGAGCGCAGCCGCGACCGCCGGGGGATCCACCGGCTCCATCCGGCGGCGCGCCTCGGCCAGGTCCGTGATGGTGCCGGCGAACGGGAGCCAGGGCGCCATCTCCGCCACCAGCCGGTCCTCTCGCGCCAGCACGGCCATCTGATACTCGATTTCGGCGGCCAGCAGGAGGTAGTCCACCTTGCCCTCCTGCCCCAGCGCGTCGAACGGGATCCGGCGGAGGCGCTCGTGCCAGTCGGTGGTGTAGCGGCGCAGCCGGTCGCGCCGCGCCGGGGAGAACTCCACGTCGTAGCGGCGGAGCAGGGCGGCCCGGTCGCCGGAATACTGCTCGACCGTATCGCGCAACTCGCTCGGGGCTGAAGTCGCGCGGCCCTGAGCGGTCGCGGGCGATGGCCGCACCGGCGAAAGGGATACCGCGGCACCGAACACCAGGACGCGGAACGGCCTGATCGAGCGTTTCATGCTGATCTCCGGAACGAGAAGCGGCGCGAACGGCGCGCGAATCTGGCCGCCCGCGCCTCCAGCGGCAAGGTGCGCCGCTAGGCGGGCTTCGAGCGACGAGGTCGGCCTACCGGCCGCTCACCGCCCGCCTTTGCCCACGGTGGACGGCTCGAACACGAGCGCCAGCAGATAGAGCAGGAAGACGCCGGCGAGGATGAGCCACAGGAGGTGTTCCCCGCGCAGCATGTGCCGGCGGCGCGACAGCCAGGCGGCCGCGGTGCGAGCGTCCTGGCGCAGCTTGACCAGCAGGGCACGGGGATGGCGGACGACGGAGAGCGACAGCGACGTCATGGGGGCATCCTCCAGTCGGTCAGGCCTCCTCGAAACGGCCCAGCTCGGCCTCATGCTCGGTGAGCGTGGCACAGCGCTCGTCGAGCTCGGCGAACTCGCGGGCGAAGCGCCGCCGGAAATCCGCGAAAGCGGCCCGGTCGGCCCACCGGTCTATCGTAACGAATCGGCCGGGCCGATCCAGGTCTTCGAGGAGTCGGGTTTCGAGATAGCCCGGCGCCTGGCGGAAGAGCCGGACCCAGGGGCCGTCGGCGCCGTACTGCCCGCGAAACTCCGCTTCGGTCCCGGAGCGGATCCGGTATTCCCAGATGTAGCAGTAGCCGGAGGCGGTCATTGACCGCCCGCGAGCTCGCGCCGCCAGGCCTCGAACGCCACCCGGAAGTAGCGGGGCGAGAACATGACCCACTCGCCCAGCGCGGCGGGAATGGTGTAGGCGTCGGCCGCCTGCTCGATGCCGTCGCCCCGCGCGACCGCGGCCCGGGCCTTCTCCTCCACGTCGTCCAGCAGCGCGAGGTACCGCTCCAGCTCGGGATGCTCGGCCAGGCTGCCGTGGCCGGGCACGTAGCGGGCGGCGCCGTCCCGGAGCAGGGCGCGCACGCTCGCGGCCTTGAGCGACGGGGTGGCGTGCACGTAGTTGGGGAACATGCCGTTCCACACGAGGTCGCCGCACCAGACCACGCGGGGATCGTCCACCGCGAGCGTTACGTCGCTCGCCGTGTGACCGGTGCGGGAGGTGACGCGGACCGTCCGGCCGCCCAGGTCGAGCGTGACGTCGCCCCCGGTCTCGGGCAGCGCGGCCTCGGGCAGCACGGGCTGGGTGCCGAGCAGCTCGCGGGTCTTGGACGTCGCCCGGACCGGGACGCGCCACGAGTCCGTTCGGTATCCCGCCAGCCCGCCGCAATGGTCACTGTGAAAGTGGGTCACCACGCCGATCGTGGGCCGGCGTCCCGTGAGGCGGAGCGCTTCGTCGGCCAGCCAGCGCGCCCCGTCCACCGAGGCGAACGCCTCGATCACCAGCACGTCGCTCTGCCCGGCGATGATGCCGCCGTTGCAGATGGTGCGCCACGCCGGCCCGCCGCGCTCGCCCGCGAGCGGCGTCGAGATCATGGCCCACATCCGGGGCCCGACCTCCTCCAGCCGGCCCCAGAGCTCGTCGGCCACCACCCGGCCCCGGGGGGCGGCGAACAGCCGGCGGGCCGCCGGCCCGGCCGCGGCCGACATCCAGAGCAGATGGGCGGCACAGCCGGCCGCGCTGCGAACGAACGATCGGCGGTTCATGGGCTAGTGCCGGCGGGTCAGGGTGGTGACGGCAAGCGCGTAGACGAACGCCAGTGCGAACAGCAGCCCCAGTACGAGCATCACGGTGCCCATGTCCATGCGGCGGAGGGCCAGCCAGGCCCGGACCGCCCCGGCGCGGCCGCGATCCCACGTGGCCGCCAGCTCCGCCCAGACGCGCGACCGACGCCCGCGCGCCGACCCCAGCGCCTGCGTCATGGCACTCACGGCAACCTCCTCGAATGAGTCAGCCGACGCCCCATTCACGATACAGGCCCGGACGCCGGTGCCGCCAGAACAGCGTGCGCGCCGGCGACGTGGCGCACAGCTGGAGGTCGAGGTCGGCGATGACCAGGTCCTCTTCCAGCCGCTTCCCGCGCGCCAGCATCGCCCCGTCCGGCCCCACTACGAACGACTCGCCCGCGAAGGTGAGCCGTTCTTCGGCGCCCACCCGATTGCACAGCGCGGCGAAGTAGCCGTTCTGGAACGCGGCGGCCCGCACCTCGGCTTCGTACATGCCGTCGGGCCATTCGTCGAGCGAGCCCGCCTGCGGAATCACCACCAGCTCGGCGCCTGCCACGCCCAGCGCGCGCATGTACTCGGGGTAGTGCCGGTCGTAGCAGATCGCCACGCCCACCTTGCCCACGCGCGTGTCATACACCGGCGCCCCGCGGTCGCCGGGATCGTAATACTGCTGCTCGTGGAAACAGGCGTACTCGGTGATGTGGACCATGCGGGTCACGCCCAGGAGCGCGCCGTCGGCGTCGAACACCGGCGAGCTGTCGAAGTGCTGGCCGCCGGCCGCCTCGTACAGGTTGAACACGGTCACCAGGCGGTGCTGCGCCGCCTTCCTCGCGACGCGATCGGTGGCGGGGCCGGGGACCGGCTCGGCCAGGTCGCGGGCACCGGCGAATCGCTCCCACTGGGGGAAGAACCGGGTGACCGCCAGCTCGGGGAACGCGATCAGCCCGGCCCCGGCGTCGGCCGCGCGGTCCATCATGCGGAGGGCGCCGTCCAGATTGCGGGCGGGATCCGGCCCCGCCGCCACCTGAGCCAGCGCGACACGCAGGGTCACGGACGCTCGCCCATGGTAAGCAGGGTGCCGTGGGTGACCTTCCAGTCGGCGGTAGCGGCGTGCACGTCGGTCTCCACCCGGGCGGCGGTCGCGGCGGCCTGGCGAAGGCGCTCCTGCCGCACGTCGACGAACCCGGTCCGCTCGAAGGCGGCGCGCCAGCCCGCCTGATCGAGCAGCGTCATCGAGACGCCCAGATCCGCCGGCCACGAATGGCTGGCCGGATTCTCGCCGTAGTAGTCCACCGCGCAGGCCAACCTCCCACCCGGCTTCAAGAGCGCCAGCGCCTCCCGCAGCGCGGCATCGAGGTCGGGGAGGTAGTAGAAGACTTCCATGGAAAAGATGGCGTCGAACGGAGCGGCGGCCGGGGCGGCCGGAGCGGCAGAGCCGAACGTGGCGACGGTGAAGCGGACGTTGTCGTACCCGGCCGAGTGGCGCTGGGCCAGGGCGATCATCGCGGGGGCGACGTCGATACCGACCGCCACGCCCTCGGGCGCGGCCTCGGCCGCCCACCGGACCGCGTAGCCGTTGCCGCAGCCGATGTCCAGAAACCGCGCGTCGCGGCGAAGGCCCAGGCGTTCGAGCGCCACCCGCGCCACCGGTGCGTGACTCGCCGCCATGTCGTCGGCCCGACGGCCGCGGGCCCACTCGTCGAACACCGCGCGCACCCGCGCGACACCCGGGTCAGTTGGCGCCAAACATCCTCCGGATCAGCCGCAACGGGGTTCCCGCCCGGGGCCGCACGGCCTTCTCCAGCGCCTCGGCGTACGCTTCGACCGAGGGAAACCGGGCGGCGGGATCGTGCGCGGCTCCGCGCACCAGCACCCGGACCAGCTCCTCGGGAATCTCCGGCCGGATGGCCGAGAGGTCGGGAAGCTGACCCAACGTCTGGCGCGCGAGGACCGACTCGACCGTGCCGCCGCCGAACGGTACCTGGCCGGTGAGGCCGAAAATGATCACCATGGTGAGCGAGTAGAGGTCGGCCCGGTGGTCCACCTCCTCGCCCAGGAGCTGCTCGGGGGCCGCGAACGCCGGCGTCCCGGAGTGTGAGGCGTGGCGGAGGTCGTCGGACCCCCCCAGGGCGAGCGCCAGCCCGAAGTCGGTGATTTGGATCCGGCCGTCGGGCGCCACCAGGATGTTCTCGGGCTTGAGGTCGCGATGGACCAACCCCTGGTCGTGCGCGTGGGCCAGGGCGGACAGGCCCTGGCGCAGGATCTCGACCGCCCGGTCCACGGGCAGCGGGCCATTCCGCTTCACGTACTGCGCCAGGTTCTCGCCCGGCACGTACGCCATGGTATACCAGCTGAGCCCCCCGCGCCCGCCGGTATCGAAGACGTCCACGATGTTCGGGTGGCGCACCTGGGCGGCGAGCTGCGCTTCGCGCCGGAACCGCTCCACCACGCCCCGGTCGGTGAGCAGATGCGGGTGGAGCACCTTGAGGGCGACCTCCCGCTCCAACGCCAGGTCGCGCGCGCGGTACACGCGGCCGAAGGCGCCCGCCCCGAGGGGCGAGAGCAGCTCGTAGTCGTCCCCCAGGGCCCGGCGCAGCAGCTTCTCCCACTTCACCGGATCGGCTTCGGCGTCTACCGCCGCCGGCGTGGTGCTGGTCTGGAACTCGAACTCGCCCAGATCCGACAACAGGTCGTCGCCCATCTCCTCGATGGTGAGATAGCGTCGCATCGGATCGGCCTGGAGGGCATGCATGACGACCCGTTCCAGCGCCCGGGGACAGGTGGGGCGGAGCGTCGTGGGCGGCGGGATCTCGACCGGGTTGGACGGCGGATACTCGCCCGTCACCGCGAAATAGAGCACCGCCGCCGCGGCGTAGGCGTCCGACCCCGGGTCGCCCGGATGGCCGCCCCGCGTCTCCGGCGCGAGGAACCGCTCGGCCCCCGGATCCAGGTCGGGTCCGGCGTAAGGCAGCACCGGGTTGGACCAGCGGAGGTCCGTGATGATGGCGCGGCCCGCCCGCGTCATCATGAGCCCGGTGGGAACGATCCGCCGGACGACGACCCCCTCGCTGTGGGCGTAGTCGAGGGCGCTCAGCAGGTCCCGGGCCAGCTGAAGCACCTCCTGCAGCGGGCGCGCGCCCCGGGCCACCGCGTCGAACAAGCTCTCGCCCTCGATCCACTTGGCCACCCGGTAGGCCCAGTCGCCGCGGTACCCGGCGGAATGCACCGGCCGGATGCCCGAATGGTCGAGCCGGGCCAGCAGCACGGTCTCGCGCTCGAACCAGCGGCGGCCCGGCGTGTCCGGACGGAAGTGGACCCGCAGGGCCACGCGCCGCTCCAGCACCTCGTGCCGGGCGACGAACAGCGCCCGGTCGTCGTCGGCCGCCACCAGCTCCTCCAGCTGGAACATGCCCGTGAAGACGTCGCGGGCGAGTGCCAGCAGTTCGGCTGGATCGACCGAGGGCGCCAGATGGGGCTTCGAGGAGCGGGCGGGCGTGGACATGACGAGATAAAACTAGACGCCTAGACGCCTGGACGCCTAGACGCCCAGGGGCCCGGCGCCCGGGTTCAAAAGGCGAACCGGACGATCAGCGGATGATGGTCGGAGTAGTACGTGCTCTCCACTCGCCGGTACGAGCCTGGGACGATCCGATCGGTGCCTGGCGGGCGGTCGGGCGCACGGCGGAAGAAAACGTGGTCCGTAGGGAACGTTCCCCGCGTGGGCTCGGCCAGCGGGTCGGGAGAGTCCGGAAACTGCTCGCGGAGCCGCCGGATCGCTCCCTCCCGGACGGACCAGGTGTTGAGGTCGCCGGCCGCGATGGTCGAGACGGCGGAACCAGGAGCCGCGTCCAGCTGGCGCAGCGCATCGGCCAGGCCCAGCGCCTGCCGCAGGCGCGACGAGTTGCCGGTTACGAGCACGCGCCAGGGCGGCGGCGTGGTGATGAGGTGCACGCTGGCCAGGCGGAGGCGGGCCCCGTCGCCGTTCCGCACGCTGGCCACCGCGACCACGCGCCGGGCCGACTCGAGGGGCAGCTCGATCAGCGCGAAATCGGTGAGCGGCAGCGTGGACAGGATCGCCACGCCCCGGTCCTCCCGCAGGCCATCGCGTGGGGCGAAGCCGTTCCGGACCTGCGGGGCATAGAAGAGGGAGAGTCCGCACCACCGCGCCACCTCCACCGCGTCCAGCCGCGGCCCGGGCCGGCGGACCTCGCTGGCCGGCGGAGCGACCAGCCCCAACCGCGGCCCGTCCGGAATGGCGTCCGAGCGCCGGAGGGCTTCCTGCACCAGCAGGACGAAGTGGGATGGCGCCGCCGACCGGGCCGACGACGTGCCGGCACAGGTGAGCCCCAGCTCACGGCGGACGAATTCCACCAGGTCGCCGGCGCCCGCGTTGGCGTTCCAGACCGCCACCGTCAACGAGTCCCCCGGCGCCAGCGACCCGAAATCCGCCGCGGGCGTCGAATCCAGCACGATCGGACCGAGGGTCCGGCACCAGCGGTCCATGGTCCGATTGTCGCTCTCCACGACCGGAAAGAACCAGCGGACGGCGGGGACTCGGGCCGCGGGGTCCGGACAGCTCCGGGAGATCGGCGGGACCGGTGTCACGTCGTGAGGCGGAACGCAGCCGGCAGTCACGAGCACGATCGCGGCCGGCACGCCAACTCGGACTCGCGCGCCGGCGCTCAAAACCGGATGCTCGCCAGCGGAATAGCGACGCGGGGGATGTCGTCGGGGGTGTCCCGCTCCAGCCCTCGGACCAACCAGCCGCCGACGCCGCCCAACGCCAGCCCCGCGAGGGCGGCCGAGAGCGCGTCGGGGAACGTCCCGCCCGGGATCACGCGCCACAGAATGACACCGGCCACCGCGCCCGCGCCGAACCCGAGAGCGGCGCCTTCGGGAGACGCCCCGATGGCACCACCCAGCAGGCCGACCGTGAAGACGTCGTGCCAGCCGACCCGCTGCGCGATCGGTTTCAGGATCAAGCCAGCCGCGCTGCCGGCCAGGAATCCGATCCCGGCCGACCCGGCGGCGGAGCCCACGCGGTCGGCGTCCGCTTCGCCCATGAGCGCTCCCCCGACCAGCCCCAACGCGCCCGCGCCGAGCGCATGCCCCCAGATGCAACCCGCCCCGTCGTAGGTCTGGGTGCACGGGATGATGGAGCCGGCGACCCCCAGGATGGCGCCGGAGAACAGCCCGAGCGTGCCACCCGCGACGGCGGCCGGCACGGAACCGTCGGCCTGGGCGCCCACGGGCGGCGGGGTCAGACCCGACAGGAGAACCACCGCCAGGGCGTGGGCAATGTGCTTCCTCAGCGACATGGATCCTCCCGATCCGACTGGCCCGGGTAGACGGACCGTGTAATTATTGGCTGGCGTCGTCGAAGGGGCCAGCGCCGTGAGCATGATTCGCGCGTTCGGGGAACCGTGACGGCCCGCCTGCGGCTCCGCGACCAACGGGACGGACGGGTCCATGCGTTCGACAGTGGGCCGGTCCGCATCGGGCGGGCGCCGGCGTCGGATCTCGTGGTGTCCGGCAGCGGCGCCGACGTCGTTTCGGGCGCCCACGTGCGGCTGGTGGTGCGGGACGGGGTGTGGCACGTGGAGGACGTGGGCGCCCGGAACGGCACCTTTCTCGACCACCGGCAGCTCACGCCCAACGAGCCAGTTCCGCTGCGCTCCGGCCAGACGATCGGCCTGGGGGAGCGAGGCCCCCGGTTCGGGGTCGTGCTGGAAGACGTGGACCCGGGCGCGACCCTGGTCGAAGCCCGCCCGCCCGCCCGCACCGCGTTCGATGACGCCACGCTCCCGCTCACACCCGCGGGCGCCGCTCCGCCCGCCCCACCGCCCCCGGTGGCCGAGGTCGTGCTCCATCACCAGGCGTCCGACCGGCGCATCGAGGGGTCCGGCGGCCGCCTGCGCGTGGGACGCGGGCGCGAATGCGAGCTCCGCGTGCTGGAGACGGAGCAGGCGGTCTCCCGGGTGCACTGCGAAGTCGTGCTCAAGCCCGACGGCAAGGTGGTGGTGCGCGACGCCCAGAGCCGGAACGGCACGTTCCACAACGGGCAACGCGTGACCGGCGACCGACCGCTGGCGCGGGGTGACCGGATCAGGCTGGGCGACAAGGGGCCCGAGCTCACCGTCGAACGGCTGGAGGTCTCGGCGGTCCGGCCGCCCCCGCGCCGGTCCTTCGGCGGCAAGGGCCGCACGCTGTTCGTCCAAGAGCTCATCACCCAGACCGACAAGAAACATGCTTCGCGGGTGCGGGCCGTGGTGTGGACCTTCGTAGTGCTGCTCGCGGGCGGCGTGGGCGGCGTCTATTGGTTCCTCGACCGGCGAGCGCGGGAGACCGAAGCCGAGGTGGCGACGCAGCGTGACGCGCTCCGGGCCGCCACGGCCATCGCCGATTCGGTCCGGGCGGCCGCGGCGGCGGAGTATCAGAGGCTGGCCAACGCGCTCGACAGCGCTCGGGCCGGCTCGGCCCCCGCCGCGGTGGTGGATAGCCTTCGGGTCGCGCTGAACGAAGCCAAGGGCCGGACCGCGTCGCTGGCGGAGGCGTTGACGCGGGCGCGCGAGGGGCTGGGGCGGCAGCTCTCCGCGGCGGAGTCGCTGCGCCAGGCGACCCAACGGGAAACCGAACGGCTCCGGGCCGAGCTCGAGACGTCGCGCTCGAGCGGGATCGACGCCGCCCAGCTCGACAGCCTGCGGCGGGCGGTCCAGGCGGCCGAAGTGCGGGCGGCGACGCTGGAAGCCGGGGTTCGGGCGGTGCGGGGCGCCGATCTCGCGCGCATCGCCCAGGCGAACCAGGCCGCGGTGGGCCTGGTGTCGAGCTTCGCCGGGCCGGACATCTTCGACGGATCGGGATTCGCCATCACGGCCTCCGGCTACTTTGTCACCAATCGGCACGTGGTCGAGCCCAACGGCCGCCGGGCGGATTCGGTGCAAGTCACCATGGCCGACCAGCGCACCGGCTACCGCTCCGTGGTAGTCGCGGTCGAGCCGGCCGCCGGGCCGGACCTGGCCCTGCTCAAGCTGCCCAGGTACGTGGGACCCTACGTCTCGCGGGTGGACTGGGGCGGCACCCGGGCGCAGCAGGGCGAGCCCGCGGCGCTGATCGGCTTCCCGGCCGGCGTGGCCGCCGCGCTCGACAACACGCGGACGGTGCGCACCTCCATGAGTGCCGGGATCTTCTCCAAGGTGACGCCGGACCGGATCCAGTTCGACGGCTTCACCGTGGGCGGCTCGAGTGGCAGTCCGGTGTTCAACGCCAACGGCGAGGTCGTGGCGGTGCACGCGGCCGGCCTGGTGGAGGCCGCCGGGCTCGGGTTCGCGGTGCCCGTAACCCACGTGTGGCGACTCCTGCCCGAGGACGCCCGCCGAGAGCTCAAGCGCTGAGTCGGGTCATCGTCGTTCCCCACACGCACTGGGACCGCGAGTGGTACCAGCCGGAGGCGCGCTCGCGGCAGCGCCTGGTGGCGTTGCTGGACGACGTGCTCGCTCGGCTGGAGAGCGACCGGGACCTTGCGTTCCACCTCGACGGCCAGCTCGCCATCGTGGACGACTACCTCGAAGCGCGGCCGGAGGCGCGGCCCCGGCTGGCGCGCCTGGCCGGCCTGGGTCGCCTGGCGCTGGGGCCCTGGTACGTCCTGGCCGACGAGCTGCTCGCGGGCGACGAGCCGCTGGTACGGAACCTCATGCTGGGCCGTCGCCGGGCGGCCGGCCTGGGCGGATGGCTTCCGGTCGGCTACAGTCCGGATGCGTTCGGGCACCCGGCCACCCTGCCCACGATCCTTGCGGGGTTCGGCATCACGAGTGCCGTGCTCTGGCGGGGCTACGGCGGCGAACCGGGCCAGGAGCGCGACCTCCTTCGCTGGACCGCGCCGGACGGCGCGTCGGTGCTGGTCCACCACCTTCCGCCGGCGGGCTACGAGTACGGCGCCAACCTTCCCGCCGATCCGGGCGCCGCGGCGCGCCGGTGGGCCGAGCTCCGCACGATGCTCGAGCCCCGATCCGGTCCGGTTCTGCTGGTCATGAACGGGGCCGACCACCACGCCCTCCAACCGGACCTCCCCCAGGCGATCGGGGCGCTGCGGGCGGCGGCGCCGGGGTGGGAGGTCGAGATCGGGACGCTCGGCGACTACTTCGAAGCGGTGGGGAGTGAACCCCGGGCTGGCGTCCGGGGTCAGACTGGCGAGCTGCGCTGGTCTTACCGCTACACCTGGACCCTGCAAGGCGTGCACGCGACCCGGGCCGGGCTCAAGCGCGGGATCGCCGAAGGGGCGGCTTTGCTCACCCGCTGGGCCGAGCCCCAGGCGGCCCTCGCCGCCGCGACGGGCGGAACCGACCGCCGGCCGCTGCTGGAGGCGGGCTGGCGGGACCACCTGCTGAACCTCTCGCATGACGTGCTGGCAGGGACCGTCGCCGATCCCGTGGCCGCCGACGCGGCACTCCGGGCCCGCCACGTGATCGAACAGGCCCGCGGGATTCTGGACGACGCCCTGCTCGAGCGGCTGGGACAGCATCCGACCGAGGCGCGCCGGCATCCGGACCGGTGGTCGCCTTCGCTCGTAGTGGTGAATCCGTCTCCCACGCCGCGCGGTGGCCTGGTCGAGGCCACGGTGACCGTGTTTCGCGACCACGTGATCGTCGGGCGCCCGACCCCCAAACGCCGACCCGGGGGCGCGCCGGAGCCTCCCGCGTTCCATCTGGTCGCGCCGGGGGGGACTGTCGTGCCCATGCAGGTGCTCGACACGTACCTGGCCCACGAGCGACTCGACAGCGCGCGCGAGTACCCCGATCAGGACGAGGTATGGGCGGTGCGGGTGGCCGCCTGGGTTGAGGAGGTGCCGGCCTTCGGGTGTGTGAGGCTCGAGGTCAGGTCAGCCCCTTCTTCCAAGGGCCCCGGGCTTGCGCCCGGGGTCAGCCTGGTGGCTGAGCGACCCGGAGTTGCCCGGCGAGGGCGGGATGCCGAGGACGAGTTCGTCCGCCTGCCGCTTCCGATCCTCGCGAGCCGGCGGGACGAAGGCGACACCTACACTGCCCAGCCGGTCGGTGAGTCGGTGGCGGCCCGGTGGGGGCGCCCGCGTCTGGTGTGGCAGGGCCCATTGGTCACGGCGGCCGCGTGGCCCTTCAGTCTCGCCGATCGCGCGCGCGGTACGCTGTACCGCCGCTTCGACGCCAGCGGGCCGTTCGTTCGGTATGTGGTTGAAGGGGTGAACCTGCGGGGGAACCACCGCCTGTGGATCGGGTTTCCGGCCGACCCGGCGAGCGAGGCCACGGCCGACATGCCCTACGGGCCGGTGACCCGCCGCCGGGTGACGTTCGACCCGAAGGACTTCCCGCGCGAGTGGCCCGCGACCACGGCCCCCATGCATCGGTACGTGAGCGCGGGTGGGCTGACGGTCTTCGCGCGGGGGCTCCATGAGTACGAGCTGCTGCCCGGCGGGGCGCTCGCGATCACCCTCTTCCGCGCGGTGGGCGACCTGTCGCGCGGCGACCTGCGCGCCCGCCCGGGACACGCCAGCTGGCCCACGCCCACACCCGGCGCGCAGGAGCTGGGCCCGTTCCGCGCCGAGCTGGCCGTGGCCCTCGTCGGGGCGCGGGAAGGTGACGGGCCCGGGGCGTGGGCGGCGGTCGAGCGCGCTGCCGAGGAGTTCCACGCGCCGCTCGCGGCCCGCATGCTCCGTTGGGGCGTGGCCGTGCCCGACCTGGTCTCCGGGCCGGAGTTGATCGGGGAGGGGCTGGCGTTCAAGGCGCTGAAAGCCCGCGACGACGGCCCGGGCGTGGTCGTCCGCTGCGTGAACCTCACCGACCAGCCACGACCCGGGCGCTGGCGCTGGCCGGGACCGATCGCCCGGGCCTTCCGGGCGCGGCTCGACGAAACCGTGCTGGCCGAGATCCGCCTGGGCCGGGATCGCCGCGAGGTGAAGTTCGAAGCGAAGCCGCGGGAGGTGGTGACGATTGTTGTTGAGGCGTGAAACGTGAAACGTGAAACGTGAAACGAGGTTCCGGTGCGCGTTTCACGTTTCACATTTCACGTTTCACGGCTCACAGGGTCCAACGCATCCCTGATTCCATCCCCAATCAGGCTGCACGCCACCACCGCCGCCACCACCGCGAGGCCCGGCAGCGTCGCCACCCAGGGGGCCTGGACCAGCGCGTCGCGGCCGCTCGCGATCATGTTCCCCCAGGAGGGCGCCGGCGCGGGGATGCCGAGTCCCAGGAACGAGAGGCCCGCCTCGAGGGTGATGGCGTTCCCCACGCCCAGCGCGGTCGTAACGATGAGCGGGGTGAGCGCGTTGGGCAGCAGGTGCCGCAGCAGCAGTCGGCCGCGGCGGGCGCCCGCGGCGCGCGCGGCCTCGGCATAGGGACGGGCCTGGGCCGCCAGCAACTCGGCCCGGGCCAGCCGCGCGACCGGCATCCATCCGGTCGCGCCCAGCACCGCCACGATCAGCAGGGCGCTGGGGTCGAACAGGGCCACCAGGGCCAGAAGCAGCACCAGGCGCGGGAGCGCCAGAGCGGCGTCGGTGATGGCCATGAGGGTGCGCTCCAGCGCCCCGCGGAACAGGGCGGCGCCCGCCCCGACCGCTGTGCCGACCAGGGCGGCGAGGAGCGCGGCCAGCACGCCGACCGCGAGCGAGACACGCGCGCCGTAGAGCAGCCGGCTCAGGAGGTCCCGTCCCAGCTGGTCGGTGCCCAGCCAGCGGGTGATGCCGTCCGGGCCGACGGTGAAGGGGGCGAGGTAGCGGGTGCGCAGGATGTCGCCCTGGGACAGGGGATCGAGCGGCGCCAGCCAGGGCGCGAGCAGGGCCGCCCCGGTGAGCGCCAGCAGGAGCGCGCCGCCCACGGCGATGCGCGGGTCCCGGAGCAGGGCCCGCGCGGTCATGCCGCCGTCCGGCGGAGCCGCGGGTCGGCGGCGGCGTAGAGGAGGTCGGCCAGCAGGTTGCCGAGTACCACGAGCGCGCCGAACACCGCCGTGGCCGCGGTGACTACCGGGAAGTCGCGGGCCGCCACCGCGGTGACCATCTCGCGCCCCACGCCGGGCCAGGCGAAGATGACCTCGACGAACACCGCGCCGGAGAACAGGGCCGGCAACGAGAGGCCCAGCAGGGTGACGATCGGCAGCAGCGCGTTCCGGAGAACGTGTCGCAGCGTGATGGCCGCGGGCCGCAAGCCCTTGGCCCGCGCGGTGCGCACGAAGTCGAGCTCGCGAACGTCGAGCACCGCCCCGCGCACGTAGCGCGCGGTGCCCGCGACCCCGATCAGGCCGAGCGTGGTGAGGGGAAGGATCAGGTGCTCCAGCCGGTCGAGCAGGCGGGCCGTGGGCGGCAGGAAGTCGGCATCCAACCCGGCCACGCCCATGGCGGGGAGTCGCAGCCACTCGGGCCAGCCGAACCGGGCCGCGCCGTACGAGAAGACCAGCACCAGCACCAGCGCCAGCCAGTAGGCCGGCATGCCGTAGACGACCAACGTGGCCACGGTGAGGCCGGTATCCAGCGGCCGGGCCCGCCGCGCCGCCTGGATCAACCCGATCGCGATGCCGCCGAGATACGTGACCAGCAGCGAGGTGAGCGCGAGGAGCAGGGTGTGAGGCAGCGCGCCGAACAGGACCCGGGCGACTGGGCGCTGCTGCGCCAGGCTCATGCCCCACTCGCCCCGCGCGAAATCGGCCAGCCACGCCGCGTAGCGCAATGGGAGCGGCCGGTCCAGTCCCAGCGCGTGGCGCGCCGCCTCCAGTTCCGCCGCCCCGGCCCCCGGACCGACCCAGTACCGCGCGGGGTCACCCGGTGCGACGTTCAACAGCGCGAACGTGACCGTGACGACCCCGAACACGAGCCCCAGGCCCGTGAGGAGGCGCACCATCACCCGCTGGAGCATGTGGAAGCCTGAGGCGCCGGGGGGACACGCGTCAAGGCGGCGCCTGCCGCTCCTCCTGCTCCTCCCGCTGCTTTCGTGCGCGGGAGGACGTGAGGGCGGGAGGGCGCGAGCGACGGTCTTCTACGCCTCCGGCGCCGACCTCCAGTCCATCAACCCGCTGGTGACGGTGCATCCGCTGGCCAAGCAGGTGCAGAAGTACGTCCTGTTCC
>Ga0210377_10000561_pt1 | contig 35589 bp, 29 predicted proteins | sample PLM4_65_b1redo_FD_155480 | JGI IMG/M metagenome (GOLD analysis project Ga0210377, IMG submission 155480) | Groundwater sediment microbial communities from an aquifer in East River, Colorado, USA - PLM4_65_b1 redo | ecosystem: Environmental > Terrestrial > Soil > Riparian zone | place: USA: East... | reverse complement strand
ACGTTTTGGTTGGCGTGAGCGTCGGCGTGGATGTTTCGGTTGGCGTGGGCGTGTCGGTCGGCGTGCTGGTCGGCAGCGGCGTCGAGGTGAAAATGATCACCGGGCGGGCGGTAGCAATCGGCGGGTTGTCAGCCACCTGCGTGGCCGGGCCTTTGATTGGCCCGAGCGCAATAGCCAGCGTGACGCCAATCAAAACACAGCCGACCAGAACGACCACGCCCGCGATAACGAGCGGCACAACTGGCAAAGCGTTGCGAGAAGGTGATGGGGACATAAGCCTGTTTCAAGAATCAGTGATTGACCTTACGCAATTTGCGATCATGCTTGACGCTCAACCCCGCGCCGGGGTTAAAACGCCGGCTCAAAGAGCATTCTGCGCATGGCTGCATAAGGCGAGCTAGTGAGGTTGGAGTATACCCCAAAAAATTTGCCGCTATCATAGTTCGCTGGCGACTATCCCCCTGCGCTACCCCGCCAGTTTGACAAAACTCATCACGATCAGATCGGCGATGATCAGGCCAAACAGAATGCCGCTCACGCGAAAGCTGGTGGTTTTTACATCAACCGCCTTGCGATTCATTTCAATCGCCAGAATATAGTCGCTGGTGATTTGCTGGACAAACTCCTTTTCAGATTGAAATGTCCAGTAGAAGGTCACTTCGTCCCAATCCGCCGCCACAGGCCAGTGATACTCCACGGGCAGGACGACGGCGATGGACAGGACGATCATCAGCCCGTACATCACCAGCCCGGCGATCAACAAAGCCAGATACAGCGCAGGCAGATCGCGGCTGATAGCGACCAGTTGGAAGGTCGTCCCAAAGCTCAGGAACAGCGTCGCCGCGCCAATGGTTGATCGCGCCTTCGAATCCAGCGATTCAAGGTCTTGATACGTTCGCTGGTTATGATCTTCCAGCTTGGCCAAGGTCTGTTTCATCAGAAACAGCTCTAAATCGTCGGTCTGGGAGTGGCGTTCCTCTGTTTTCATGCTACAATTTCTATCAAGCCCGTGTGATGAAAGGTTGGGAGCGTATGGCTAACAAAGCGCGACAGACACAACCCGGCAAGCCTGCATCGAAGCCGACACGCCATTCCGTCCCGCGGCCAGAACCTCGCCCCTTGTATACGGGCCGCAAAGACACCCCCGCCGGGGCCACAGGAACAGCCTCGCCTGACGCCTCCACGATCAAAAAACCGTCTTGATCATGATGGCGACTGGCCCGGCAGCTTAAAACGCCGAACTCTCGTTTTATGAACTCACTGCTCTAGCAACTTCGCAGCAGCCTCAATCCGCGCCAGACTTCGTTCCCTGCCGACAATCTCCATCGTCTCAAACAGCGGCGGCGAAACCTTCCGCCCGGTGACAGCCACCCGCACCGCCCCAAAGAAATCTTTGACTTTCAGCCCTAATTGGTCAGCCAACGCCCGCATCGCTTCTTCCTGCGCCGTGTGCGAGAAATCTGCCAGCCCGCCAAGTGTGACGAGGGCGGCGCGCAGCGCTTTCGCCATTTCCGCCGCCGAGCCTGCGCCTGACAGCAGCGTATCACGATCGACTTCAATGCTGTCTTTGAAGATGAAGTCGGCCATCGCCACCGCGTCGCTCAGGATTTTGACGCGTTCATGGATCAGCGGGACAACCCGGCGCAGCCGATCATCGTCCACGACCAGCCCCGCGCCGGTCAGGTAAGGCTTGATCTTCGCCGCCAGATCGTCCGGCGACAGGGCGCGAATGTACACGCCGTTGAGCCAGTCCAGTTTTTCAAAGGGCAGACGCGTCCCTGCCGGGTTGATATCCTCGACACGGAAGCGCGGGAACGCTTCCTCCGGCGTGAATATCTCGCGGTCTTCGCCGTAAGACCAGCCGACGTTCATCAAGAAGTTGACCATCGCTTCGGGCATGTAGCCCGCCTTGACGTACTCGCGCATCTGCACCAATACTCGCAGATTGCCCTCTTGAAACGCCTGATCGCGCTTGCTGAGTTTGCCTTTGCCGCTGGGGCTGAGAATCACCGGCAGATGGGCGATGGCGGGCATATCCCAGCCAAAGGCCAGATACAACCGCCGATGCAGCGGGGCGGTCGAGAGCCACTCGTCGGCGCGCATGATATGGCTGATCTCCATCCAGTGATCGTCCACCACGTTGGCCAGATGGTAGGTGGGCAGGCCGTCCGATTTGAGCAACACCAAATCTTCCAGATCAACATTCTGGAAAGTGACATCGCCGCGAATCAGGTCATCGACGGTAGTCTCGCCCTCGCGTGGCATCTTGAAACGGACGACGTGCGGGCCTATGTCTTTGCCTAAGGCGCGCTCGCGGCAGTGACGGTCGTAGCCGGGCTTGTGTTTGGCGGCTTCCTGCTGCGCCCTGATGCCCGCCAGACGCTCCGGCGAGCAATCACAACGGTAAGCGTGACCCTGCTCAACCAGCCAATCGGCCCACTGGCGGTAGAGGTCGCTGCGCTGCGATTGATGGTATGGCGCGTGCGGCCCGCCGACATCCGGGCCTTCCTGCCATTCCATGCCCAGCCAGCGCAGGCTGGCTTTGATATCGTCCTCCGCGCCGGGCACAAAGCGATTCTGGTCGGTGTCTTCAATGCGCAGAATAAAGACGCCATTATGCTTGCGGGCGAACATCCAGTTGAACAGCGCCGTGCGCGCCCCGCCAATATGCAAAAATCCGGTGGGGCTGGGGGCGAAGCGAACGCGCACTTGCTTGTTGGACTGAGCCAAGACATCCTCCATAAAAAACAGCATTGGGCCTGATAAATCCGTGACAATTAGACCACAGACAGGGCAAAGAGCCTAGAGCAGCCGACCGCGCGGAACGCTCGCCGATCTCTCTTTTGTGCTACACTAACAATAGTTCTGGCCAGGCCAACGCTCGCATTTGTTTCATGGCGGCTAATTGGCCATTCAGGCCAGCGAACGCATTGATCGCCGCGAGAGCAGCGACTACACCCTAACTGCAACGCCGTGAACCCTGCGTCCTGCGATCCATTCCATCAGGCAGCGAACATTCTCAGGAATGCGCGCTTTGCCGTCGCGTTGACCGGGGCGGGGATCAGCACGCCTTCAGGCATCCCGGATTTTCGCAGCCCGTCGTCCGGGTTGTGGGAGAAATTCGATCCGCGAACGGTGGCGTCGATCACCGGGTTCAGGCGCAACCCGCAAGCATTTTTTGCATGGATCAGGCCGCTGGCGAGCTTGATGCATCGCGCCCAGCCTAACGCCGCGCATCAGGCGCTGGCAAAACTGGAAGCGCTGGGCGTGATTCGGACGATCATCACGCAGAATATCGATATGCTGCACAGCAAGGCGGGGTCGCGGCTGGTTTTAGAAGCGCACGGACATCTGCGTGAAGCGACCTGCGGGCAATGTTTCACAATTTACCCAACTGAGCTATTCTTAGAGACGTTTATCGCCACAGGCGAGATACCCCGTTGTCCAGCGTGTGGGGGGATACTGAAACCCAATGTGATTTTGTACGGGGAGCAACTCCCGATAGCCGTTTTGCGCGAGGCGGAGCAAGCAGCGCGGATCAGCGATGTGATGCTGATCGCCGGAACTTCGCTGGAGGTCGCTCCGGTTTCGGAGCTTCCGGCGCTGGCTCTGGCGCACGGGGCCAGATTGATTATCGTGAATAACGACGAAACGCACATGGATCGGCAAGCAAGCGTGGTGATTCGGGGAGATGTCGCCACGGCGCTGCCGGGCCTTCTCAGACTGGTGGAAAGCAGCCATGACCCAATCTGAATCCGTTGCTGTCTCCAATGCGCGGATGGAAGTCACACGGCGGCACATCCGCACACTGGCGCGCTACGAACGCCTGCTGGAAATCAGCCGAGCGATGAACTCAACGCTGGACATTGACACGCTGCTGACGCAGATTGTGACCGCCGCCTCTGAACTGACGAACACGGCTGCCGCGTCGATCCTGCTATTGGACAAGCGCAATGGAACGCTGCGCTTTGAAGCCTCAATAGACCTGACGGGGGTTAACCTGTCCTCTATTGACGTGCCGCTTGATAACAGCATCGCGGGCTGGGTGGTGCGTCATGGCGAGCCGCTGCTCATCGCCGATGTTTCCACCGAGCCGATGTTCTTTAGCAAAGTCGATGAGCAATCCGCCTTCCAGACGCGCAACCTGCTGGCGGTGCCCATGCGCGCGCACAACAAGGTGGTTGGCTGCCTTGAAGCCCTCAACAAGATGCACGACCAGCCGTTCACCGACGAAGACGTGAACACCATGTCCACGCTGGCGGCTCAGGCGGCGGTCGCTATTGAGAACGCGCGGTTGTTCCAGCAAAGCGACTTGATCTCCGAAATGGTGCATGAACTGCGAACGCCGCTGGCGGCGATCAACGCCACCACGCACATTGTCTTGCGCCCGGAAGTCAGCGACGAGAAACGCAAGCAGCTGGTTGACACCATCGCGCAGGAAACCAAGCGGCTCACGCGCATGACCACCGACTTCCTTGATCTGGCGCGGCTGGAATCCGGGCGGACGCGGTTGACGCATGACCTCATCGATCTGGCGCCGATCCTGACCAGCGCCGCCGACACAGTGGCGCATCAGGGCAAAGAACGCCATATCACGATAGCGGTGGAAATCAACCCGCCCGAACTGCCCCAAGTCGTCGGGGACGGGGAGAAACTGAAACAGGTGATCCTCAACCTGTTGACCAACGCGGTCAAATATAACCGCGACAACGGCACAGTGACGCTGCGGGCCGAGCTGCATGACCGGCTGATCGAAATTGCCGTGCAGGACACAGGCATGGGCATTTCGCCGGAGAATCTGCCGCACCTGTTTGAAAAATTCTTCCGGGTAGCCGACTCGGAAGGGTACACGCAGGGAACAGGTCTGGGGCTGGCTATCGCCAAACGGATTATTGAGGGTCATGGCGGCAGCGTTCGCGTTGAAAGCGAACTCGGCGTGGGAACGGCGTTTATCTTCACCATTCCGACGCCTCAGGAAGATGTTGGGTTAGGAGGATAGCAGCCGAACCTTTCAGAGCGCCTTTACCTCCTTGCGCCAGCCATAACGACTACGTTTCCTGTTAACAAAAGGCCGGGCTTCATTTGAAGCCCGGCCTTTTTCTCAGCGACCTGATCTTGAGGTTACTTGGCAGCCTCAGGGCGGGTCAGGCCGGTCACATCGCCGCCCAAATCCTTGATGCTATCATACATGATTTGCATCACATACTTGGGATTGTGCGTGAAGGCGCCGGGGTCCTTAATGGAGTACTGGTAGTTGTAGGCCGCCTTCAACAAACGCGGCGTCCAGCTCTTGTAACCATTATCGGACTTGGCTTCGCTGGCATCGATCTGGCCGTCACCGTTGGTGTCGTAGAAGAAGTACGGGTAGGCCAAGGTGTTATAGCCGATGGCTTTGCCAGCCCTGTCGGTCGCGTACTTCTGGATGGCGGCAAACAGGCGATCACGGAAGACGTTGATCTCTGCCTTAACGCCTTCGGTTGTGTCGGCGTTTCCGTTCCAGTCGGTCGGATCCATGCGGTAGGTGTCAGGATCGGCTGAATTGTGGCACGAGGCGCACGCGTCGGTCTTGACATTCAGCGCGTGGACATCGTGGCAATTCTTGCACTCCTGGAAGCCGTTGACGTGCATATTGCGGCCAACGTACTGAGCATCCTTGTACTGGTAAGCTCCCTGAGCGTCGTTGCCAAACAAGGTCGCGCCAGCCGCAAAGTAGTGGATGTTGCGGAAGCTGATCTTTTCGTCAACCGTGTCATCCGGCTTGCCGGTCAACACCTTGTTGACGGAGACTGTGGACTCACGGCCCTGATGGCAGGTGATGCACAGGTTGCTGGGCGCAGTCTCGCCGAAAGTCAACACTGCGCCGCTGGGGAAGGTGGCATCCTTGGGCTGATACAACGCCGGGAAGTCCTGGCTTGTGTCATGGCAGTTGGCGCAGGCGAGGCCGTTCGGCAGCGGATTGGAGATATTGCCGCCTTCGGTCAGGAGCTGGGCCATGCCGTTGGAAGCGTGGCACTTGGAGCATGAGGCCGGAACCTTGCCATCCTCATCCCAGTGGCGGAACGCTTCGGCTGTGCCGTCAAAGTGGCCCGGATCGTTGCGATGGGCTTTGCTCAGATCGACCGGTGTGGGCGAACCTTCGTTGACGTTTTCAATCGAGTCGTAGAGCAGAGCGATGATGTACTTGGCATTGTGCGCGAAGGCGCCGGGGTCCTTGAGCGAGACCTGATAGTTGTAAGCCGCTTCCAGCAGGCGCGGCGTCCAGCCCTTGAACCCATTATCGCGGACAGACTCATCTTCGCCAGCTTCGCCATCGGCGTTGGTGTCGTTGAAGAAGTACGGATAGGCGGCCTCGTTGTAGACGAAGGGCGTCTCGAGCTTGTCGGTGGCATAGCCCTGCATAGCTGTCATCAGGGTGTCGCGCAGCCCGTCGATCTCGCCCTTGATGCCTTCTTTGACATCGCCATCGCCATCATAGTCGGCCAGCGAGCCATTCATCCGGAAATCTTCCAGCGCGGCATCGCCGTGGCATTGCTGACACTGCTCCACCTTGATCTCGAGGGTGTGCTGGTTGTGGCAGTTGATGCACTCGGTATAGCCGGGCACATGGCTGTTGCGGGTCGGATAGGCTTTGTCCGCGTATTCGTAGCCGGCGTGCGCTTCCGAGCCGAACAGCGTGCCTGCCGCCGCGAAGTAGTGGATGTTGATGAAACCCAGTTCCGCGTTGACGGTGTCTGGATCGCCTGTTCCCACGGCGTCAGCGACAGTCTGGGACGAAGCGCGGCCCTGATGGCACTGCATACAGCGCGCAGACGGCCCCAGATTGGCAATCTCGGCGCCGGAGGGCATCACGACGCTGGTCAGGGCGTTTGCCTGCGGGTTGTGGCAGGTCACGCAGTTGATGGTCGTGCCGATCGGGGCGGCCTTGTCAACCGCGCCCGCAGCGCTGCCATCAGCGCCTACAAAGTCCTGAAAGCCGGGGGCGCTGTGGCACTTGGCGCACTCAACCGGGATTTCCGCGGGAGTGTCCTCATTCCAGTGCGTGAACGGCTCTGAATCAGCTTTGTTATGACCGGAGCCCTGCCAGTCAGACAGGAATGGAATTTCGATTGAAGCGGCTACTGGCGGCTCAGTCCCCGTTCCGTCGGGGGCTGGTGTGCCCTCCGGGGTGGGGGTGGCGCAGCCAACGGCTACTAGCGCAACGGCCAGAGCCACGATGGCTGTGATAATGACATACTTGCGCCACATGATCTTCTCCTTTTCAAATAAGTTGTAGTGACATTGCTCTCTAGCGCGGCATGGCCTGTGCCGGATAAAGCGCGAAAAATTAGGGGATTGGGCCTGTATCGGTTCTCCTTTCACTATGAGGATTTACATCGCTACGTCCTCCCGGTCGCCCGAGGGGAGCGTGAGATGCCAAAATAGGGAAGAGCCAGCTAGGGCTGCCGCGTTGGTTGGGGCGTTGTGATCGTTTCGAGTTCGGGCGGCACCACCTGAATATTGTAGGCAGGCACCGTGGTGATAGCCGTCTGCTCGAAAGTCACGAACCAGACGATCCCCGTTAACAGCAGCCCGGAGATAATCACGGCAATCGGGATGAAAACTCGCAGACGCCGGCGCAACACATCCGGCGGAATGGGCGCAGGAGCCTTGCCGCTTTCCAGACTCTCCAACTCCAGAGCGTGATCCTCTTGCATCTCGTGGCGGCTCAATTTGCCGGTCCACATGCTGGGGTTGAAGCGGCGCAGATGGACGGAGTACATATGCCAGACGATGATAGCCAGCGCCGCCAGCACGGCCTCACTGCCATGCGCGATGCGGGCCGCCGGGATGAATTCGCCGGACAGCCAGCGGGTGGAACTGATCGGATTCCACATCAGGAACCCGGTCAGGATCATGATCGCCATTCCCCACACCAGCGCCCAGTACTCCAGTTTTTCCTCGAAGTTGTAGCGGCCCATGGAAGGAGGAGACTGGCGCAGACGGAGGTTATACAAGACCTTCTGAACGAGATCGATCAGGTCGCGCAGCACGGGCAGCATCGTGGGCCGCAGGCGCAGGACGAACAGCTTGTAGGTGATTTCTCCGCCGTGATACACCACTTCGACCATCAAGACGGTCGCCAACACGCGGTGAATAACACGGATGGCCTCAATGCCGCCCATCGCCGCGATCATGGCCTGAGCCCAGCTTTCCAAAGCGAATTTCTGCGGCAGGCCGGTCAGCGCCAGCCCGGTGAATGCCACGATCAGAATGACATGCTGGACGCGCTGAACGAGGTCAAAGCGGCTAAAGCTGGTCGCAGGGTTTTTGGCTTTTGAGGTCACGGTCGCGCCCCCTTCCCGGCCTTGCCATTCGGTTTGATGATGCGGTCACTAACCCGCCGGAAAATGTCGGTGAACACGATGATCAGCATGAAGCCAAGCACGCCCGGAATAAAAACCTGATAGAATTGGTCAACATAGTATACTAGAGAATTCTTGTCCGGCGATGGAATGTAATGGCTCATCCAGGCGGTCGGAAAGTTGGCCGCCGCGTCGGGGTGGCATTTGCGGCATGTCGCCAGCAGATTGTCTTTCATCACGCTCGATTTCGGATCGTCCGGCGCCCGAATATCGTGCACTCCGTGACAGTCATAGCACACAGCCTTGTTGACGGGCTGGTCAGGCGCCTGGCGCTCAAACAGCGTCGTCGTTGAGCCATGAAAGTCCGACACGTAGGTGTTGAACACCTCGGTCGAAATTCCATATTTCGACATCAGCGCTTTATCGGCATGGCAGGACGCGCACAACTGCGGCGAGTTCAGGCGGAATGTGGCTGTGGTCGGGTTTTGAATGTCGTGAACGCCATGACAGTTGATGCAGGTGGGAACGTCAGGGTTGGACTGCTCTAATAGCGCCGCGCCATGCACGCTTTCTTTATACACCGCAAAGATTTGCTGGTGACACTGGCCGCACGTTTCCGAGATGGCGGCGCGGGGCTGACCGGGCTTGGCAATGGTGTGCGAGCCGTGGCAATCAACGCAGGTCGCGGCATTCAGGTTGCCGGCGGCCTGCGCCCGCGAATGGACGCTGTCGGCTTGCCCGCTGCCCTCGCTGGAATGGCAGTTCGCGCAGCGTTTGCTGATGTTGATGACAAACGCGCGCAACGATGGCGCCTTGCCTTGAAAATGCGGCGCAGTCCCATGACAGTCCGCGCAGGCCACCGACCCATTGGGGTTGTGGCTGCCATGCACGGATTGATCCAACGCTGCGTTATCGACGTTAATGCTCTTGGTCTCGCCGCTGGCAAACGCAAACGTCTCTGAGCGATTGGTGTGACAGGCAAGACAAGTTTCGTTGGTCTGGTTGGGCGGCTGCGGGGTGGCTGTTTGTGCGAGGGCTGGTTGGGCTTGCGCGCCGATGGCGATCAACACGCCAATCGCTATCAGCGCGACGGCTGCCCATGCGACCCCTGTCTTGAGTTTAGGGAGCTTCATGCGAGGCTTCCTCAAACGAAATGCCGGTGTATATTGCGCAAATAGTCACAAAACTACATATGTGAATAATCGTAAAACTATAACTGTATAGATTATCGACATTGTTAGGCTTAATGACCCAGTGGGAATGATCAGCTTCCGTATGTGATATATGTCACATGTGTTGCGACCCTGATTCCAGCCTAAGCGCGGGCAAGCATTCGTGGCTAGCAGGGGCAACCAAGTGGAAGGGGTTTGACCCGCTAAAAATCAGGCGTTTAATTAGGCTCACGAAGCGAAATATCTCACAAGATTTTTTGCAGCATATCAGCGACAGCCCGGCACACGGGCGACTCATCGCCGACTTCAACCAGAGGCTGCCCACTGGCATCGAACGCCGCGATCTGCTCGGCATGTGGAACAACGCCGAGCAGCGGGATGTCCATTTTTCGGGCCTTTTCCTCGATGGCTTCGGGCAAGTCGCCTCTGGCCCCATTCAGAATCAGGTAGGCGTTTTCAATATGGATATCCAGCTCGTGGCGGTAGCCCGCGATTCGTTCGGCGGCCACCATGCCGCGCTGGGTCAGGTCGCTGACGATCAAAAGATGCTGCACATCGCGGGTCGTGCGGCGGCTGAGGTGCTCCATGCCCGCCTCGTTGTCGATCACCACATACTGATAGCTTTTGCCCATCGCATCGATCACTTCGCGCAGATTATGGTTGACCGCGCAGTAGCAGCCCTGCCCTTCGCCGCGCCCCATCGCGATCAAGTCGAAACGTTCGCCCTCAGCCAGCGACGCGTGGATATGATAATCAAGGTAATCGCGCTTGCTCATTCCGCCGGGCAGCGTTCCCATCGCCGCGCCCCCCGCCGTGAGAGTCTCTTTGACCTGTTCGAGCAGGCCCTCACGAATGTCGCCCACGGTCCACTCAAGATCGAGGCCGAGCGCCATATTGAGGTTGCTGCTGGGGTCGGCGTCAATCGCAAGGATCGACGCGCCCGTTGAAGCGAGCTGTTTGATGATCAGGGCGGCAAGGGTTGTCTTGCCGACGCCGCCCTTGCCTGCCAGCGCGATAGTTGTAGTCATGCGTGCTGCGCCTCCGCCAGCAAAGTTGTCGCCATCACCTGCGCCGCGTCCCGCAATTTTGGCGCATGGTCATAGACCGGAACACCCATGCGGTCGGCCTCCTGCACGGCGAGATCGACGGGCAGAAAACCCAACACCGGCAGGCCGGGCGATTCGGTTTCGAGGAAGGCGATCTCGTCATCGTTGCGCGTTTTGTTGCCGACCAGCCACAACCGGGTCAGGCCGATGTCGGTGGCAAGTTTCTTGATCTGCGCCGCCGTGCCCAGACTGCGGCGGGTTGGCTCGACGACGATCAGCATCGCGTCCACAAAATCAGCCGTTGCGCGGCCCAGATGTTCGACCCCGGCGTACATGTCCAGCAGCAGGATGTCATCCTTGCGAAACAGCAAATGGGTCAGCAGGGTTTTGAGCATCGCGCTCTCCGGGCAGATGCAGCCTGATCCTCCCGTCTCGACTGAACCCATCTCCAACAGCCTCACCCCGCGATGAGTCACGCTGAACCGCTCCGGGATGTCGTCCACGCGCGGGTTGAGCGTGAAGAACCCGCCGACGGCGCCGGGCTTCGCGCCCGTGCGCTCTTCGATCAGGTCGCCCATTTCGGCGACAGGATGAAGCCTGTCACGCAGTTCGGGCGGGAAGCCCAGCGCGCCCGCCAGACACGGCGATGGATCAGCATCAACCGCCAGCGGATCCCGGCCCATGTCGGCGTAGGCTTGCGCCAGAAGCGCTGTGAGCGTTGTCTTGCCAACCCCGCCTTTGCCACTAATCGCTAATTTCATCAATGACCATTCGTCTCGTTAATGGGCCGTCAGAGGTTCTGCGACCTTCGGCGTGACAAAACCCGGCGGGAGCAGCCCGGCCTCAGTGATGATGCGGGGAACTACTTCCTCCCACCCGATAGCCATCAGGTGGATGCCGTTCACGCCTTGCTTCTGGCGAATCTGCTCGATCAGCTCCAGCGTGATCTGGACAGACTCTTCCTCCACGGATTCGCCAGCCGCCTCAAGCCGTTTGAGGATCGAATCCGGCACATGCACGCCCGGCACTTCTTTGTTCATCCTCAACGCCGTCTTGAGGCTTTTGATCGGGGTGATGCCGACCAGAATGTAGACCTTGCCTAACAAATCTCGCTTCGCCAGCGCGTTAAGCCAGATTTCCAGCCCATCCGGGTCGTAGACAAGATTGGTCTGGAAGAACTGCGCCCCGGCGTTGACCTTTTTGTGCTCGCGGATGGCCTGAAATTCCGGCTTCGACGCAAAGGGCGCGCCCGCCGCGCCGAGAAAATACTGCGGCGGGTTTTTGATCTCGCGCCCATCGAGGTACTTGCCCTCGTCGCGCATCCGGCGCAGTATCCACAACATCTGCGCCGAGTCGATGTCGATAATGTCCATCCGTCCGCGCGGCGCGGGGCCGAGCTTCATGCTGTCGCCGGACAGGCACAGGATGTTGCGAACGCCCAGCGCGCTCGCGCCGATGACTTCGCCCTGAAGGCCGACACGGGTGCGGTCGCGGGCGGCGATCTGCATGACCGGCTCACCGCCATTCTGAAGCGCGATCACGCTGCACGCCTGACTGGACATGCGCGGCGTGGCTGAGGGCGCGTCGGTGAAGTTGATAGCCGCCACATAGGGTTTGACCATCTCGATATTGCGAATCAGTTTGCCCGTGGCAATACTAAGCGGCGGGGCGACTTCGGCGGTCGCCACGAACTCGCCTGCCCGCAGGCGGCGTTCCAACTCCGAGGCTGGCTCGGCGTAGGCGGGCGCGTGATAGGCCGAATCGCCCTGCCACCATTCAGGCTGGCGGACAGGGTAAAACAGCGAATCCCAAGTCTCAGCGCGCCGGGCTACATCCTTCGACATCATGCCGCTGACAAAGACACGGACGCCAACCTTGCCCATCTGCCGGGCCACGTCGCCCCATGTTTCTGTGCCTACCTTGTCCCAATCCAGCGGCGGCAGAACTTCGAGCAGTTTTTCCTCTCGCCCCATCTTGAAGGCGTGATCATAGATCTCATACCAGATGCACGGGCGCGTTTCATCGACGTAGCAGTGGGCTTCGGTCGAGCCGCCGCATGGCCCGTTGCGCGCTCCTTTGGGGCACTCCATCGGGCAGATGAAGGCCGTCTCTTGCAAGAGGCAGTTGCCGCACATCCGGCAGCCGAACAGCGGCCCTTTGACAGCGCGTTCGACAGCCTCCAAAACATGGCTGCCAAACGACTCATTCCTGAAAGGGTAGTAGGGCGGCTGCCAGCGCCGTCCGGGCGTGAAGCCGGGCATGGGATTCCTCCTCAAAACAGCAACGAGTAATGCCCCTTAACAGGGGTTCAGCAACGAGCAATGAGGAACAGCGATCATCGCCGGGTTTGAGTCATTACTATTGCTGTAGATAACCGTCCGCGTAAATGACTTTATTCAGCAAAACCTGCGTTGTTTTCCAGATTTCCACCTGCTCAGGGTCTTTCATATCCACATCTTCCAGCGCTGGCGGCTCGCCCGCCGCGATATGGTCGTGAATCTTGAGCAGCAGCTTGTAGACCGGGGTGGTGTCGTCGCGAGTCTCTATCACGCAGATCCACTCCTGCAGATGGCGATCCAGCGGATCGGCGATCATCATCTTCAAGCCGACGCCCATCAGCATGACGGCGTAGACCCGGTTGATCAGCGGGCGATGTTCTTTAGGGACAGCATTGGAGACATTGGACAGCCCGACCGAGATGGCGGGTGGCGGATCCCATGCGAATTGGAGCGTGCGGATCGTCTCAATCAGTTCCGGGCAATACTGCTGGCAGCCTGAGACGGTCAACACCAGCGGGTCGATAATCAGGTCTTTCATCGGGAAGTCGATCTCCATCATGCGCGGGATCAGCTTCTCGACCGCGATGCTGACGCGCTCATCCGCCGCCACAGGGATGCCGCTGCTGCCCATTGTCAGGGCGATCAGGCGGGCGCCATACTGCTTGGCGACGAGGGGAACTTTTTCGAGCCGTTCCGGCTCCGCTGAGGTCGAATTGATGATCGGCTGGGCTTTGGTCACTTTCTTCAGCCCGGCTTCAATCCCGGCCAGATTGGTGCTGTCAAAACTCAGGGGGGTGTCGACAACGGCCTCGACCGTCTCGACCATCCACGGGAACACTTCCTGCCAATCGGCTTTGCGCGGCCCCAGATTGATATCCAACGTCTGCGCGCCAGCTTCGACTTGCTTGACCGCCAGTTCCTGAAAGAACTTCGCGTCACGCTCGCTCAGGGCGGCTTTGACCTTGTCCGAAATGATATGAATATTCTCGCCGATGATAACCATGGACTTTATCCTTTGCTGGCCGCAGCGACCCCGACACTGGGGAAGCGCGAAAGATCGGTGTGCGGCAAAAACAACGCCGCCATGAACGCTTCGTAGAAAGTGTTATCGGCAGACAATTCTATATAAGTCATCCGGGAAGCGATGTCCGCGACACGAGCGCGGGCGGCTTTATCGAGGAGCGCGAGATAAGCGCCTTTGACTGAGGTGTTGCCGAGAAATTTGAAACGATCCCATGCCATATCCGGCAGCAAACCGATCTCGACCGCCTTCTCGACATTGATATACTTGCCGAACGACCCGCCGATCAACACTTCTGTGATAGCATCCAGCGGGACGCCAACCTGATCGGCCAGCACGCTGAACCCGGCGTAAATCGCGGCTTTGGCCCGTAAAAGGTTGTCAATATCAACGCTCGTGATGGTTATGTCTCGCCCTGTCTCGGTCTGGCTGGCCCACGCGACCACATATTCCGGGCCATGCTCGCCCTGCCGGATGCGTGCAATGTCGAGCAGCATGTTCAGCTTGCCGCCTTTGTCGATGGCGCCGGTCAGAAACAGCTCGGCCAGCAGCGAAATCAGGCCACTGCCGCACAGGCCGCGCGGCTGCCCGCCGCCGATCACGCGGATGGTCGGCTCGAAGGTGTCGCCGTTGATCCATGCTTCCTCGATAGCCCCCGCCGTGGCGCGCATTCCATCCAGCACGCCCGCGCCCTCGAAGGCTGGCCCGGCTGAACAGGCGCAGGCCGCCAGCCATTCGCGCGTTCCCAACACGATCTCGCCGTTGGTTCCCACGTCAATGAACAGCGTTTCCTGTTCAGCGTCGCACACGCCGGATGACAACGCCCCGGCGGTGATATCCGCGCCAACGTAGCTGGCGACCCCCGGCAGGCAGTCGATGGTCGCCTCCGGGTGGACGGCCAGATCGATATCACGGGCGGCGAGAGCCGGCAGTTGATTGACGGCGGTGATAAAAGGCGACAGCCGGATGCTCTCGGCGGGGATGCCCAGAAACAAGTGCATCATGGCGCTGTTCCCGGCGACTGTCGCTTTGACGATCTGGCCGGGCTGGGCTTTGACGCGCGCGCAGGCCGTCTTGATCAGCCCATTGATGGTTTCCAGCGCCAGCCCGCGCAGCTCGTCCGCGCCGTCTTTGCTGGCGTAGACGATGCGCGAGATCACATCCTCGCCGCGCGAAATCTGGCCGTTGTAATCGGACACCTGCGCGCGGACTGCGCCCGTGATCAGGTCAACCAGCCACACCGTCACGGTGGTCGTGCCGATGTCAATCGCCGCGCCCCACAACGGAGTGTCGGCGCTGATCGTCGCGGGGAGAACGTCGATCAACCGGGACGGGGACACGGCGGTGTCCACTATCGCCGTGACTTCCCACTCGCCCGACCGTAGCGCGCGGCCCAGTTGGCGTAGCGTCCCCAGCGAGGCCGTCACGTCGCCTAACCCCGCTTGCTGGCGGAGCGCGGTTCGCAGGCGGCCCCAATCATCGGTCTGATCGGCGAGGGTGGGCGGCGGCAAAGTCAGCGAGAAGCGGCGGATGGTTTGCGCCATCAACGGATCATAGTTCGCGGGGACAAATACCTCGCCAACCGTGCGGTCGGTTGTCAGCCGCCGCTCGATCTTTTCCTGCGGCGGAACGGTCACGGTCAAGCCGCCTTCAATCACGGACTGGCAGGCCAGCGCGTAGCCCTGCTCCACGTCGGCGGCAGACAGGCGGAGAGCGCTCCGCCGCCGCACTGTTCCTTCTGTGACCAGCGTCACGCAGCGTCCGCAGCGGCCCTGCCCGCCGCATGGCTGGCTGATGTCGATGCCCGCCAGACGCGCGGCCTCGACCAGCAGCGTCCCGGTGGGGACGCTGACGGGTTCAGGCGCGACATCAAACTTGACAAGATGCTCGGCCATCAATACGCCTCAATCACCAACCCAGTTGTAGCCCGCGAAAATATCATCGGCGACGGCCTGAGCGTCCGGGGCAAGACGCGGCGCAACCGGGTTGAGCTTGCCCTCGCTCATCAGGTATGCGCCCCCGGCGATCTCTTCCCGGTTCGCCCCCTGCACGCATGACCACGCGCACACCCGGTCAGGCGGGCAATCGGCGCACTGGGCAGCGCTGGCGCGGGTTTTGAGCGTTGTTTCAATGAATGGCGACATGGCTCGATTCCTTTTTGGCTAGACTGGAATTTCGGGCAGACGCCCGGTGATCCCTAAACCCCATTTCATGGCTTTATGGAAGGGGTCGAGGTACATCATCGGGCACGCGCCGGGGATGACATCAATCTGATGCTCCAGACAATAGTCCACCGCTTGCTCTGAAACGCTGGAGGCTCCCAGCGTGTTGTTGTGCATCCACAGCCGCTTGACTCCCGCTTCGGCGGCATCCTGAACAATCTTCTCGGTCAGCTCAGGCCGGGTGACGATCACCGCGCCGTCCACCCCGCCGGGAATGGCTTTGAGGCTGGGATAGACCGTGTCTTCGCCCAGCATGAAGACATTCGGGTTAACCGCAAAGACTTCGTGTCCGGAGGCGCGCAGCGCAGTGAAGATGCCCGCCGCTGTGCCCTGCCCGGTGCGCGAGACGCCGACGACGGCGATTCGCTTTTGAGCCATAAATTCGTTGGCCTTCTGATCAAGCATGTTCACAGCATTGCCCTTTCATGCGGGAGCAGTTTCAACTGCCCTGAGCTAACAAAGCCTGCTTCATGTACGATGGCAGATCGACCGCTTCGCGCGGGCCGACTTTGACCTCCCAGCCCGGCAGTTCGTTTTCCAGCTCGCCGGACAACACCGCGACATGGCCCGGCAGCACAATCCGCTTGTGGCTGATCTTGTCGGCCACGCCGAACTGTTTGACCGCTTTGGCGATCCGCTCGGCGTCGAACTTGCCCGCCGCCCACGCGGTCAACACGCTCATGCCTTCGGCGTCGGTGACCAGCAGCCAGGCGGGCATGCCCGTCGCCTCGACCTCGTTAGCGACGCTGAAGTAGGTGATGCTAAAGTTAGTCGTCACCAGCGCGGGGCTGTCCGGCTTGGGGTTGTTGATTTCGTACAGGCCCGGTTGCACCTGAATGGGCTTCTGCGGGTCGGTGTAGATATTCTCGCGCAGGGCCAGCAGCGGGTAAATCGCCTCTGGCGCGCCATTCTCCAACACCACAAATCCTGCGTATTTGGCGATAGCGTTCGCGGCCAGCAGCGATTCGCGGGCGGGGTCTTGCGCGTCGCACGGGAAGGCGATCAGCGGATAACCCAACGCGCGGAAATTCTTCCTGATCGCCAGTCGCCGAATCTGCGTGGCCTGGATCAACGCTGTCGCCAGATCGCGCCCGCCGGGGTCAAGCACGATGTCCTCCACGCCTTTGGCCTTGATTTTTTCCGCCAGTTCCGCCAGCGCTTCGAGCGTGTCGGCGCGAACGACCAGCGGCGCGCCATGCTGTTTGGCGAGATCGGCCATCGCTTCCCAGTTAGAGCCATCCGCGCCGCACATCAACGGATGCTCGCCGTCAATCGCCCGCAGGCCGGCGCCCATGATTTTCGGGTCGCGGCTGATCAGGATCAGCGGATGATGCGCCGTCTCACGCGCCGCGCTGACTGCCGCCGAGAACTTGGCCGGGTCGCCCGACACCGCCTCCACAGCAATGCCGTCCAGCGTCAAATCCATGCCGACATAGGCCACCTTGTAATCGCAGGCCGCCTTTGCTTTCGCTTTGATGGCGTCCAGCGCTTGATCGTCGCCCACCCGGATAAACAGCCCCGGCTTGTTGTAGAAGGTTTTTTCGTGGCGGAACAACACGACTTCATTCCCGGCCTTGACCTCGTGCCCGTCGGCTCGCAGCGTCACCAGACGGATGGGCGGCGCGGCTGATTCGGCCAGTTGCGCTTTGGATTCCTCGCTCACGTAGGGGCAAGCTGATAGTTCAACCTGCTTGGCGGCCAGCTTCATAGAAAAAGCCAAACACGTTGGGAATCCGCATTCTTTGCAGTTGGTCTGGGGCAAAAGTTTGTATATTTGAATTCCGGAAAGCGCCATATTTATTTCTCCTTTGCGGAGCGCTCAATGGTTGGCCAATCAAGGCGAATGTCAACCAATTTGCTCAACCAGATAATTCTGTATCCCTAGCTGCTCGATCAGGCCCACCTGCGCCTCAAGCCAATCGAGGTGGCCTTCTTCATCGGTCAGAATGCTCTCAAGAAGCTCGCGTGTTCCATTGTCGCTCAACTCGGCGGCGAGCCGGATGCCTTCGTTGTACGCTTTAACAGCGCCTGCTTCGGCAGCCAGATCGTTGGCGTGCTGAACTTCAACACGAGGCCCGATGACAATGTCATTCAAATGGCTGACCTTCGGAAGCCCCTCAAGGAAGATAATGCGCGCGATGAGCTTTTCAGCATGCTTCATCTCCATGATGGCGCGTTTCTCATTCGCTTCGTGAAGATGGCTGTAGCCCCAGTTGGCGCACATCTCAGAGTGCACCATGTATTGATTGATCGCGGTCAGTTCATCAGCCAGCAACGTGTTCAGCGTTTCAATGATTTGATCATTGCCTTTCATCGATTCACCGTCCTGTATGTTGACGCATTCAATCACGGCAAAAGATTAGACCCCGATCATTACGCCATCTGCGGAACAGTCATCAGATCGTCTATCGCCATGCGGACACGCCGCGCCGATTCGGGATGCCGCAGCACGACAATGTCGGCCCCGGATTCGACCAGCGTGGTCGCGGTCAGCGTCTCCCAGCCGATGGCGCGCTCGGCCCACTCGCCCCACGCTTCAGGCACGCCTTCGCCGACCTTCGCTTCTTTAGTCTTCCACGTCTCAGCGCCGGGCGTGACCAGCATCGGCGACTGGCAGTTGGCGTCGCCTTGCAGGGCCGCCAGCCGCAACCGCTCCATCACCGAGTAGCCGTACTCGATGCCGTAGCCCAGCGCGCCCGTGCTCGGATCCATCAGGATGCGGTCAGACGGCATGCCCATATCGGCGATCAGGATGTTGAGTTGTTTCGCCAGATTGACATCCATCGGCGTTCGCGCGCTGACCAGATGCCCGTTCGCCATCGCCGTCGCCACAATCGTGCGGTAGTTCTTGTCCTCGCAGATGCCGAGAACTAGCCTCTCGCCCTTCGTCGCTTCGGCGACAGGAACCAGCAGTTCGTTATCCAGATCGGCTTGCCCCGGCCCAAACACTATCAACGGCAGACCCGTCGCGCCCAGCACGGCTTTCACCGCCTTGACTGCCTCGTCAGGCGTGGTGGGGCTGCCGCCGTTCAGGGTCTGGCTGAGGGTCAATTGGATCAACGCCGCCCCGGACGCTTCAGCGGCTTTAGCCCATCGGGCGGGGTCGTCGCAGACATCGCCCCAAGCCTTGACGAGCAGCGGCGACCAATCCTCCGGGCGGCGATCTTTGATCTCAATCGCGATCACGGGCCGGTAGGGCGTCTCGCCTTCAAAATGCATAAAGGGCAGGGTTTTCGCCCCGCCAACAATGACGGTCGAAGCGCGCGTTCCGCCATCAGCCGCCGTCGCGCCGATGGCAGCCGTCCGAACCGCGCCGTTCCAATTTTCTTTCGGTATTTCTACAGGCATGGCTACTTACTCCTCATGGCTTTTGTGGGCGCTCTCGCGAGCAGCGTCGCGGCGCTGTTTGAAGATTTCCAATGGAGCCTGCCGGGCTGCCGCGATGCCCATATCCTTCAAATCGTCCTGATCGCGCGCGGCCAGATGCCGGAGCAGATGCGTGTAGGCCAGCATGGCCGCCGGATAGATCACGCCGCCGGCATGGTGCATCAGGAACACAACCCGCGTTTTCATGTCGCGCATCATCTGGGCGGCGGTCGCCAGCGGTATGTCCGGCGGAAGCTGCGGCACGTCGTCGCGCATCACGTCATCGGCGACAAGCTCGCCTGCGTCCTCGCGCCCATAAACTGCGATCAGTTCGTCGTAGCCCACCACGCCGATGGCGTGGCCCTCGTCATTAAGAACCACCATCGCCTCGGCGCTTTTGTCGAGGAGATAACGCGCCACATCGGTGATGGGCGTTTCAGGCGGGCAGGTGGGCACGCCGACCGTCATCAGGTCGCGCACCAGTTTGCGGGGGGAAAGCGTTGTGGTCGTCATGCGTAGGGCTGCCTGATCGCGGTCTTGAGTTTTTCAGGCGCAGTGCGGCGCGGGTCGCCCAGATAGATTTCGTGATGTTTGCCGCGCAGTTGATAACCGCTGGCCTCGATGAACTGGTGGAGCTTGTCAATGGTCGGCGCTTCGGCGCTGTACGGCCCGATGTGCATGATCTGGGCGGCCTGCCCCTCGTCGAAGCATTCCAACCTCAGCTTCTCGATAGCAGGGAGGTCGCGTTTTTTCTGCGCTGTGACCCTCGCCTCGTCCAACAGCGTCGGGGTGACAACGTCCGGTTGCATGATCATCGCCGTCCAATGCCAGTGTTCCTTGTAAGCGCTGACGGTAAACGGGAAGTCCTCGTCGGCCCACCACAGCGCTTCCAGCGCCATCACCGGGTAATCAATCGCCAGCGGCCCCAGTTTGATCATGAACTTAAGCGTGTAGGCGGCGGCGTACAGCCCCATCATGGCGTCCTGAAATTCCTGCGAGGTATTGGGGTTGCCCTGCCCGTCGATCATCAGGAAGTTCATGGCGGGGACCATCACCGTCGTGGCCTTCTTCGACGAGGGCTGGTAGAGATGCTTAAGTTCCTTCTTGAGATCGAGCTTTTCCATATCCAATTTCCTTGACTGCAATCCTCGCCGCCCCCAATCTTCCACTATAGTTCCCCTCCCCTTGCAAGGGGAGGGGTTAGGGGTGGGGTCAGGGGGTGAGGAACTGATTCTAGAAAATCGCGTCCATCACCAACGCTGGATGGTTGTGCTCTTCCAGCCACGCCAACAGCTGTTCCACCGTCGTGACGCTGCGCTCGTCGGCGATCCGGTTGATCAGATCGGGGTCGCCTTCGCGTTCGGCGACGGCCTTGAGTTCATCGGCCATCGTTTCTTTGAGGACGCTGCTCATCCAGACCACGCGCTTGAACCCGCCGTCGGATGAAATGAACTTGGGGCTGATCAGGTAATACTTGCCCACGCCCATCACGCCCGGCGTTTGCTGGCCGCCCCCGGCCACCCCCGCCAGCGTGCTGAAAGTCATGCCCGCCGGGGTCATGCTGGTGTCTTCGCGGCTGACGATCATCACGCCGTTGGCTTCGGGGATCAGCATCACAATCGACTCGAAACAGCCGCAGGCGGTCATCGGGTTTTCCATGATCGAGTACATAGCGACTTCCTCGACCACCCCGTGCGAGCCGGATTTAGCGTAGGTGTTAGTGCCTTCCCAGTAGCCCTTCTTCTCGTCAATCTTCGATCCCAGCTTGATCGGCTGGTTAGGCCCGGTCGGGTTGATGCTGAACGAGGCCTTGCAGTCCAGCCAGTTATACGCGCCGCACAGCCCCAACCGCTCCGGGCTGACGATGCAAACATGGTTCGGGGCGAAGGACTGGCAATTCTTCACTACAAGCCCATTGACGACATAATTGTGCGTCTCATTCACGCTGAAGTTGTAAACCCGGTCGCTGTCGCAGGGGATCGCCTCGACGGCCTCGATTTTTTGGAAGCGCACATCCGAGCGTGTCCATGCCCGCAAAACGACATAGTTAGGATCGTCAGCAGGAACAGTCACGGCAATGGCATCCAGAACCGTGCTGAGTTTGGCCTTGCTGGGGCGAGTCTTCCCTGCCGCCCATGCCATAAGCGATTTGTAGTCCACAGGCAGGCGGGTCGTATGGATCCCGTAGTTGTTGAGCAAGCGCGCGAGAATCGGCCCGCACGCCAGCGAGACGGTATCACTGCGGACGACGTGATTGGCGTCCCGACGGGCTATCATATCGTCCAACTTCGCCTGCTTGTCAGGATGCTCCGACCCTACCACCTCGCGGAAACGAATGGCATCCGCATCGGCGCTGCTGGCAACCTGATACCCGCGCTTGATCGGACTGATGTAGGTGGCGATCCCCAGTTTCTTCAGCAGTAAATGAATGTGACGGGCTTCCAGCCGGGTGCGACTAGTGATGACTACGCGATTTCCCGTGACATGCCCATCGCCGTCAAACAGGCCGCGCACAAAAGCCGCGACCAGATCGGACGGCAACGCAGAGATGACATACCCTGTCCATTTCTGTTCGCGCTCTGGCAACCCAATCTCCAACCCATTCAGCAGTCGCCCAAACAGCGTATTGCCCGCGATGGAGACTGTGACTTCCCGTTTGCTCTCAATGACAAGCGTCCCAGATTGCGCTGTTTTGGGCAGGACGTTGCGATGGGTGACCGGGCGGCCAAACGCTTGCTCGACGATCTGGCCGAAACGGGCTGTCAATGCGGGTTCAGAATTTGTGAACTGGACATACACGCCGCTGCGCCCGTTCGCTCCTCGCCAGCGAACACACCCATCAGAGGCGACCAGCCCGGCGGCATACAAAAGATCGGCGTCAAGGCGGGGGCGGTTAAGGGAGGCATTGAACTGGAAGTGGCTTATCGTTTCCTTGACAGAATCCCATTCTTGCCCAATGGCGCTGACCAACCGTTTGATCTCGCCCAACGTTAGCCTTTGATGAGAGAATTCCGGGCGCGGATAGAGCGCGCTGTAAAGCCTCTGATAAGGAATGCCCGTTTGCTTTGACGCCGCATCCAACCCGTCAAAGCGCGCATTCAACCATTCGGCTAACTGGCTGCAAAAAGTGTCATCTGACACTTTGTAGTCATCAGGCAGGTAGTCCACGACGGATAGCGACCCGCTTGACGGCTCATCAATGTCTGGCAGGACATCCACCAGATAATCGCCTGCCGCCAGTTTGCCCGCCTCTCGCCACACCAGCCCGTCCGCCGTGTCAACCAGCGCTTTGTGGTTAGGAGTCAGGGTCAGATCGTTGCCATTCTTCAATCCGATGTGAACCAGTTGCTCCGGCGATGGGTTGATAAACAATTCTTCTATCGAGCGCGTTGTGAGGTGATCAGCGGCAAAGGTCATCACGGGCCGCAGCCCGTCGTCCACCGCCGACTGGATCAAGTCCTCCACCGGCAAGAACGATCCATCGGCCAGCATCACGTCCTCGCCTGCCGGGACGCACAACGTGCACGAGTAGAACTCATCCACGGCGCTGTCGGTCAGGTCGGCCAGCCGCTTGTTGCGGAAATCGTAGGCTTCACGCGCCGTCGCCAGCCACTCAGCGATCTTGTCCGGGTCGGTGTAGATCGTCACCTGCGCCTTGTCCACAATCGCGCCGAAATCCGAGTGGAAGCGGGCATGGAGGATTTTGCCGAAGTGCTCCAAATTGAAGCCCTTGTCGGCGGCGGCGGTCGAGATGCGTATCCATGCGATGTCGCGCTGGCCGATGTGCTGGATGCCCGACGCGCCGTTGACGAAATAGTGAATCTGGCGTTCCAGCACCGGCTCGAAATCCTTCTGCATCTGTCGCCCGGCCACTTCGACCACGATGCCCATATCCAGATGGCCCTGCGGCTCTATGTCTTCAAAGGTGGGGCCGACGATCTCGACTTTGCCATCCACGATGGCGTCCAGATCGGCCATCTGAAGGTACTCAAAGCAGCGCGAATGCTTGCCGCCAAATTCGACGCGCATGTCGTTTTTGCGCACGACCTCGCCCTCAAAGGCCGAGCCATACGGCACGGGCACGGGCACGTTGGCGAGCTTGACTTTGACGCCGCGAACCTCGATGCACTTTTGAACCAGCCGTTCGGCGCGCTCCAGATCATCCACGCCTTCGATTTCGTTGAACGGCAGCGAGACCACATGCTCGTAGGTGGTGACGCCCGTCGGCAGGATTTCCGGGATCACCGTGTCGGCGATGACCGGGAAGCCAAAGTTGATCGCGCCCGCCGCCGCCGCGTATTTCAGGTCATCCACTTCGCCCAGCGCCAGCACAAACGCGAACACGCGCTCCTTGTTGTAGAGCAGGATGTCACGGGCCATGCCGCCCTTCATCCCGCCGAAAGTCAGGGCGGAACGCACGGCAAAGCCCAGCGCGTAAATCGCGCTGAGGGTGTCCGTGCCGAAGGGCACGGTGTAAGTGTCGTAGCCTAGCTCAACCCCTTCTTCGGCCAACTGGTGAATGATGCTCCGCCCGTTGACATTGCCGGAGAGGAAGGTCAGGATGTTGCGGCGCTGTAGCTCGCGCACCAGCTTGACCGCCACCTCGTTCGATTTGGCCGCGCCGACAATCGCCGCGAAGCCCGGCATCCGCCCGTCCACCAGTTGGATGCCCCATGTCCGCAGTTGGATGTCGTCAATCGGGCCGTTGAGCCGCCCGCCATCGCCATGCTTGCCATTGCCGCCATTTTCTTTCATGTCGGGGCTGGTGAAACTTGTCCCGCCTGCCAGATGGAAACCCGATAGAGGCTCAGGTTGAAGGCCGTACACGAAGCGCACAGCCTCAATGGTCTCCGCCGCCAGCAGCGTCGCCATGCCGCAGTCCAGCGTCTCGCCCAGATAGGGCGTCCAATGGCTCTGCGCGGGGATGGGGTGAAGCAGGGCGCGGGCGTGTTCCAGCACAGGCCTGAGCTGGCCCAGTTGCTCGACCTGTTGCCCGGTCATGCCAAAAATCAAGGGAAGGTAGTAGGCTGTATTGGGGAACGCGACCGGGGTCTCCGCGCCCTTCTCAGCGATGGCCTTGTTCACCATCGTTTCGGCTTCGATGACGAGGGCGTTAGCCCCCCGGATAGCGCGCGCCGCGATATAACGAGACATAGGAGCTTGCCCTCACTTTCCAGCAGCGCCGTACAGAGCATTGCGACGCTCTGCAAGGGGAAGATTTTCAAGTTCCAGCATCCGCGCGTCTCCGCTGCGCCCAAACTTGTTCGGGTCGTAAACGGGCAAATTCAGCGCCGCGCGCTTCTTGTCGATGTGTTCCAACGCCAGCCGGATCATCTCATCGGGGTCAGCGATAAATTCCAGCTTGCCGCCGTAAATCTTTTCCCAGCCCTCGCTGATATATTTCAACACGAGGTCGCTGTCATCCACCTTAGTAGGCATCCCGCTGACGGGCGAGTGGCCGCCAAACATGACGTAAGCGCCCGAAGCCACGCAGTATGCGGCAATCGCCAGCGCTTTCTCGCTCATCCATTCGGGGGCCAGCCCGACGGCGGGGATTTGATCGATGTCATCGCCCAGCCCGCCTTCTTCGACCATCTGCGTCAGCACGGTCAGAATGCGCGTGTTATCGACGCAGGAGCCCATGTGCAGCACCGGCGGGATGCCGATGGTCTCGCATACTTCGCGCAAACCCGGCCCTACCTGATCCAGCCCGGCTTCGCCAAGCAGCAACCCCAGCTTGGCGCTGGCAATCGCGCCGCAGCCGGTCTCGACCAGCAGCACGTCATTCTTGAGCAGTTCGCGCCCGACGTGAACATGCAGATAATCCTGCTGACTGCGCGGGTTGTTGCAGCCGACAATCGCCGCCACGCCCCGGATGCGACCGGACATGATGGCGTCGTTCAACGGGCGGAACGACCCGCGATACGAGCCGCCCAGCATGTAATTGATATATTCGTGCGAGAAACCGGGGATCAGGTCGGAGCGCACATCCGGGATATGCGTGTCGCCACGATTCTTGAAGTTGTCAATCGCTTTCTTGAGGATTTCTTTGGCGATAGACAGCGCGCGCGTTTCGTCAAATTCGATATGCGTCGCGCCGGTGATCTTGACTTTGGGCGAGGTGGTGATTACCAGCGTATGGAAGTTCGCGGCCAGCCCGACCAGCGCCTGCATGATGCACTGCACATCGACCACCATCGCCTCGACGGCGCCGGTCAGAATGGACAGCTCTTGGTGCAGGAAGTTGCCCGCCGCCGGGATGCCCTGCCGCATCAGGATTTCATTGGCCGTGCAGCAAATCCCGGCCAGATTGACGCCTTTGGCTCCGGCGGCCCTGGCGTATTCGATAATTTCCGGGTCTTGCGACGCGGCCACAATCATCTCGGAAAGCGTCGGCTCGTGCCCGTGAACCACAACGTTCACCATGTCCGTTTTGAGAACGCCGAGGTTGGCCTGCCCTAACAGTGGCGCGGGCGTCCCGAACAGAATGTCAGCCACATCGGTGGCGATCATGCTGCCGCCCCAGCCATCGGCCAGCGCCGTGCGGATCGCATGGTTCAGGATATGCGCCGGGTCTTGATCGTCGCCCATGTGGGTGCGGTGCAGAGCTTCCACCACTTCGCGGTCAATCCCGCGCGGGATCGCCTTCTGCTCTTCCCAAATCTTCTGCCGTTTGGCGGGCGCTCGCCTGACCGGGACAATCTGCCCGCGCTGCTGCCCGAACTGCGCGATATACAGATCGGCCAGATCATTGGCAATCGCCAGCGAATCGCGCCCTTCTGTCGGGATGTCATAATAGCCCGCCACCATCTTCAGCTTGGCGACATCTTTAATGGCATAGCCTTCGGCCTTGCCCTCAGCCACCGCTTTGAGCGTGAAAGCCATGTCTCGCCCGTGATCCGAGTGCGCCGCCGCGCCAGCCGCGATAGACCGGATCAAGTTGCGGGCCTGAATGGTGTCCAACGTGGCCCCGCACACGCCAGTCTGGCCGTCTTTGGTCAGGCGGCAAGGGCCCATGCCGCATAATTTGCAGCACATACCTGCCGCGCCGATGTTGCACGGGGGCATGTCATCCGCGCGGCTGAAGGCGGTGGTCAGGCCGATTTCGTCGGCGAGGATCAACATCTGCTGCGCGGCAGGGTCGATAGAATATTCTTCGGGGGTGCGCCGCTCTCTTGGCATCGCTTACGCCTCCTCATCTTTCGTTAGCAGTTCCATATTGGGTCGCGCCGCTATCGCGCAGCCTGCGGCATTCATTTGCTGGGTGAAGGTGATCGCCTGTCCGGCCTGCGGAATGGATGTCGTATGCCGGATGAAATCCCGGTTGCCTTGCCCGGCTACGACATGGTCTGGCTCGGTGGGGACGGGCAGCGGCTCCAGATAACCGGTGGGTTTCAAAGCCGCCATGATGGCGTCTTGGGCAATCGCCTTCTGATCGAATTCAACCTCAACGGTGTGGAAGGAACTGCTGGCGTAGACTTCCTTGATCCCCGCCAGCGCCAGCAGTATTCGCCGCGCCTCCGTCACATGGTGATCCCCATACATGGATGGCGCTTCAATCGTCAGCTTTTTCATAGTCATTCCTGCCTGTGGTCGCCTGAGACTAAATCAATGCGCAACAAAAGCTCGCTTCCAATTTGTAGGAGGCGGACTCAACTTCCAGATAGGGAGGTCCTATGACTACTCAGTGTAACGGAGATAAAGGGGGATAATTAGTGCAAGTTATCACACACTGGGCGGATAACTATCATGCCGGGCGGCTGTTCTTTGTTAAATGCTGCCCCAGTAGCACGGTCCTGCGTCGATTGAGGCCCGTTGTGCGCGAGGCGCTTCTCTCAGTGGCGAGTTTGAATGAGAGTCGTAGAGGAGGGCGGCGCAGGAAAAGCGGATATATGGCTGAGTGTGGAGCAGGCAAGGTGGTTGCTGAAATGGTCGCGAGCAGAATAACGGGTTGATAAACTCAACGCCCGTTTGCTGGGGCGCTTATTCTTTGTGGCCGTTCTCTTGAGATTGCGCTGACTATGTCAACGCAGCCTGATCCTTAGCTTTGCTTCTTCTTGGACAGTCGGCCTGTGCCCTTTTTGGCGGGCAGCTTGCCTGTGCCTTTCTTAGCGCTAGGTTTGGCGGCGGACGCGGTTTTCGCTTCAACTTTGGCCTCGACCTTGGCTGACTTCTCCGGGGCGGCTTCGCCTTCGCCCTCGTCTTCGTCTTCCCAACTGATAATCCACACGCAGGCTCCGGCGGTCAGGACGGTGGCGATGACCAACACGCCGCGCTGATACCACTCCATGTTGACCTTGAGCGACTCCGGGAGCAGGATGGCGACCATGCCGATTGCCAGCACGATCCACATCGACAGGCGAGGATGATCTTCGGCCCAGCGCACCACCGGCCCAACCGGGCCATTTCGCAAATTGTCCATAAAACGGTTGAAAAAATCAGCCATGATAGTAGCCTCTATGATCTGGCGTTAAACGGGCTTCAGAACGCGATCCGAGCGCAGACGCTTGGCGACCAGATAGGTGTCGGGCGGCTGCGATTCTTCCGCCGCCTCGCGCCAGTCCGGGACGCGGAAATCGGCGGGTGTTTGCGGCTCGTAGCCCGTGATCAACACGGCCCGGCGGATCGCGTCGGGCGTTCCGTTCTTGAGAAACATCAGCGCGATCTCGGCTTGAAGGCCGTTGGCCTCCTTCTCGATGCGCTCAATCAGCGTCCCCGCGATCTTTTCCTCTGGCAGCCCCCCCGACCCAATGTAAAACTCGTCAATTCGGGCGATCAGGTTCTCGACCTGCCACCCGGCCAATCCGACCATCTGGTCGCCCGCATAGGCCAGCATATACGCCTTCTGACCGAAGCGCATCAGGATGTCGGCGCGACCCAGCGCTGTCTGGTCGATAGCATTGATAAACCCCGCGATCTTCTCGGCTTCTTTCGGGCCGCCGCGCTGGATAATCACCTCGCCGGTTGGGACGGGGGCGGCGGCCGTTGTCGGGGCGGGTTCGGGCGTCTTTTCTGGCTCTGGCACGGGAGCCGCCCCTTTGCCTACCAGATCATCCCACAGCTTCTGGACTTGATCATAGGTGGCTTCGTAGCCGCCCGCGTTGCCGATCACCACGTTGGCTTTGGATTTCTTGTCAGCCTGCGGCGATTGCGCGGCGATGCGCAGTTGGGCGGCAGGCTCGGACAGCTTGCGCTGCTCCATCAGCCGCTTGACCTGTGTCGCTTGCGGGGCGTCAACCACCCATGTCGTGTCGCAGCTATCGGCGATGCCGGCCTCGAACAGCTTGATCGCCTCGATAATGACGACTTTCTGGGAAGCGCGCTTGATCAGCAAATCAATCACCTGCGTCACAATCGGGTGGGTGATTGACTCCAACTTTTTCAGGGCGTCGGGGTCGCTAAAGACCACGTTCCCCAGCTTTTCGCGGTCAATCTGGCCGTCCGCGCCCAGTATCCACTTGCCGAAGTTGTCCACGATGGGTTGAAACGCAGGCGCGCCGGGGGACATGGCGCGGTGAGCGAGACCATCGGCGTCGATGCCAAACGCGCCCAGATGCTCGACCATGCGGCGCACGATGCTCTTGCCGGTGGCGATGTTGCCTGTCAGGCCAATCACGGTTTTGTCAGGCCAGCGTTTGCTCACGAGGTCCTCCCCCACACGGCCATAGTCATTCGTGGAATTCTCCGGGTATTCTAGCCCCCGCAGGATAAGGCGTCAAGCGCGGGAACTGAATTACATCCCGGCGATGTTCGCAGGGGCGTAGGGGTGGCCCCTTACAGGGGTTCCGCATGGAGCATGGAACGGCGGATGGCTGATAGCAGATGGCAGATGGCGTATCCCCTTGCAGGGGTTCGGCGTATGGTCTATTGACACCGAAGCGTTCCGTTGGGCCATTATTATTCAGTTTGTGTTTGCCCACGAAAGAGCCAATCGCTCGGTGGGCGCGTCAGGGCGCATCCCCTTCCAAGGGTTCAGGTCGCTGCGCGTGGGCGCGACCTTGCGCGGATCGCCATCGACCCCTTATACAGGGGTTCAGGGCATGACCGATAGCGAACATCAATCCCCGATGTCGTCTTTCCCCAGCGCCGCCCGCACCCCGCGATGTTCATCGGGCTAACTGTGCTGCGATATTTGCGCTGGACATGACCTCAGACGACGAAGCGCATGAAGGGATGCCTGACGCGACCTGATTCTCTCCTTCCGATCCACTTATCCTGCCCGGCTGCAACACACGCTCACCGGGCCAGACGAGCGATCTAGCCTGACGACTTGCCCCTGAGCGACAAACGCAGACGCTGCAACACACGCTCACGTCTGTGGGTCGCCCGTCGAACAGGGGCAGAGCGATGAGGCTTGAAAAATAGCACTCAGCCGTCAGCCTAAAAGCGAAAGGCAAACGGCGAAACCCCTTACAGGGGGCTGGCGGGCGGGCACACCCCAAAGGGTTCAGGCGCGCCACGAAGGGCGGGCGACCCGCCCCGAAGTGAGGGCCAGTGCAAGTCGCCCCTACGGCATGGAACTTATGTTCGTATTATAGTGATGGAATAGAGTTTGTCAAGGGGATTTTGTAGCACGTTTGGTCTACACTGGGTTAGAATTTTACAACCTGATTTCAACCGGGACGCGCCAAATGGTTGGAAAGGGGCCGAAGACACAACGAGGGGAAAATGAAATGTGTCGATACGGGGACGACGGGGTTCGACTGCTGTCTGAGTCATCTCGACGAGGCCAGCCCCATCCGTGACTTGGCGCACCGAGCCGAGGCCATCGTAGGCCAGATATTCGGTTTGCGTTCCGTCGCTCTGAGCGATGACATCCAAGCCATGCCAGTAGTGGAGGGTTGATCCATTACTGGTCTCGGACAAAACCATCGTTAAAGGCGTGGCTATATCCAATACGTAGGTTGTTAATGTGCCGTTGACCGTCTGCGATCTGCTTTCATGGTATCAGTACGAGCCAGCATGGATTGCAGTTTTCATTTCGACTCAAGCCACAAAAGCGGGATCGTATCGAATGAATTATGAGTCAGTTGCAGAAAGTTGTGTCCACTATCATCTGTAACATATATGTTGCCATGCCCATCCTTGTCAGAGCTAAAAGCAATATACTTTCCATCAGGTGACCAAATGGGGTACGACATTTGGCTGGAGTTGTCGTAGGAGAATGAAACCAGATTTGTTCCATCATCATTCACAACATACATTTTGTTATCGTAGTTACTGGAAAACGCGATCCGTAGTCCGTCGGGAGACCATACGGGGCAAGCGCGTCCTACATCAAGGTTTGGAGTCAAGTCTACACGGTTTGAACCATCGATGTTTATTACATAAATGTGCGAGGTTTGATGTTGCTGAAGGGTATCAGTAGCACTAAATGCTATCCTTTTTCCATCCTGCGACCATGACAAGCAGTACTCAGAATAGGCGAGATTATTTTGAAAATCATCGGTCACTGGAATCAAGTGGCCTGTAGCAATATCGACAATATAAATATCGAGGCCGATTAGGCGGTTCGAGATGAATGCAACAGATTTGCCATCAGGTGACCATTCCGGTGCTAATTCATCGGCAATGTCATGAGTCAAATAACTAAGGCCTGATTTGTCTATGTCCATTATTCCAACAGATACAAATCTTTTTTGTGTAGATGGGTCAGGCGCATCATGCGTGTAATCGGAAAACGCAATCCTTTGAGCATCTGGGGAAAGTGCGATAGACGCATATTCTGGCGGCAGATCGATCAATTCCTGTATTTGGCCTGTGTCTGTGCTCAATAGATATACTTTTCCACCTTCGCCTAGTTTTACATTGCTTACGTATATTTGCCCTTCGGGAAGATCCAGAGTTGAAAACGGCTTGACCGTCGAGGTCGGATACTGCGATAACGTTGGGGCAACATCGGTATTAGCGGTTGTTGGCGCAGTGTTGTTGTATGAGTTACCATTGCTCACCGTTGGATCGGTGCTATTTGAGCCTTGTCCAACATTACAGGCTACCAATAGCAAACCCGTGGCTAAAGTGTGAATAACCCGTCGTCCAGTTGACATGTTCTGCCCTCTAGCTCTCGACATTACTTCTTGCTCACAATTACCAAGTTCGGGTCAAGATTCTCGACACTCCCTATGAATGTGTTCCAGGGGTAATACTCCGTTTCGTTTTCGAACGGGTTTGCTACCATGACCCACTGATATTCTGTTCCTTGCATCCACTGATCCCAACTTGTAACCCCAGTTACAACTAGCCAGTGTTTAGCGCCGGTTCCTGCTGGTATCAGCATGCCCCGATTGTCTGGGGTACTGCTTCCCACTATATCCAAGAGCACTAAGGGATATTTTTGTTGAGCTATTGTTCGCCTGAGCAGGAACAGCCAGTTTAAGTTACCTGTTTGCGACTCCTGAAGAGTTACAGGCTTGTCTGTTTCGTTATTCCAAGTGCCTTGTCTAAATAAAGGAACATACGAAGCTTCACCTCCGATTTGATCAGCGTAATTTTCGCTAACAATTTTTACAATATCGTCTCCAGTTATTGGTCCCCACTGCTCTATTGCGGCCCGAAGCGCGTCTGGATTTGACACATTGTTCGGATCTAGAAGCTTCATGGAAATGAGCGCTTTTATAAGAACTTGGTTTGCGTCCGTGCCCAAGATCATTGCAAGCGCAACAACGCCACATGTGAAATTGCTATTCTGTTGAAATTGAGCCGGTATTGGCAGATCACCCTGTTTGTTATTTTCTTTCCATTGTTCAAAGGCAACTCCTGTATTGGCGTCAATGCCTAACGCACTTCCAACAACTACGGTCGGATCAAATCTGATTCCGGCAGGCGCAACTGTTTTGTTGTAACTTGGAGTGCTACTATCAAGACCGCTTGGGTCGCTAAACATGACCGGGTTGCCCATTGCGTAGGCAAACGCATTCTGCTCCTGCCGACTTGGGTCAGTATTCAAGAACCGCCCCATCCCCGCCGAGTAGTAGCGGGCGCGCAGAAACAGCAGCCCGTTGTCATCCTGAGCCTCGCCAGTAAAGCCATATGTCGTTGAGTTTACGCCGCTGCGGGAGTACAGATTCCCATAGGGGTCAAACGTCTGAGCCATCTCGACGAGGCCCGCGCTGTCGGTGACTTGCCGCACCGAGCCGAGTCCGTCGTAGGCCATGTATTCGGTTTGTGTTCCGTCAGATTGGGCGATGACATCCAGCCCATGCCAATAATGGATGGTTGATCCATTACTCGTTTGGGCAAATCTTGTCATAACGCTCAATCGCCGCTAGCCTTCGTCGTCAATCATCACGAATTCGGCTTCATCCGTTTGCAGATCAAGAACGCACACCGAGCGCGGCTCGGACTGGCGACCGCCGAGCGCGCCGGGGTTGATCACCCGCGTTTGCCCGATGAGTTGATCCCGACGCCGGTGGGTATGCCCGTGAAACACGAAGTCATACACGCCCTGCTGGATGAACCCGCGCAACATTTCCTCATCGTCGCCATGACACACCGCGACGCGCTTGCCGTCGATGTTGGCGGTGTAGTGATAGCCCATCGAGCCGATGCCAAACAGCTTCTTGGCCGCCGTCATCAGGTCGGCATGGTAATGATCCATGTTGCCAAACACGAACGTCAGCTTGAAGCCCTCAAACAGTTCCACAATCGCCGTCGTGGTGATGTCGCCGCAGTGAATCACCCTCTCCACGCCCCGCGCGCGCAGAACAGCTACCGCGCGGCGGGTATTATCGATATGATTATGCGTGTCGGAAACAATGCCCAGTTTCATGTCGCTGCTTTCCCGGCTTGCGCGCCCATTTGCCGTGATTTATTGTAGTGGCGCGAGCAAGGGGATTGCAAACAGAGCGAGGTTTATGTGAAATACCGAAATTGGCTTGCTTCACTATTGATCGCATTCTTGACGCTGGCCTTTGCCGGTCTCAACGTTGACCCGGCTTCCGCGCAGAACGGCGGGCAAGAGCGGCCTGAACTTAAAGACGAAGCGCTGTTTGTCACCAACCGATTTGTGATTCACTACACTGAAACGGGCGAAGACGGCATTGACTCCACAGACAAGGACGACAGCGGTTTCCCCGATTATGTCGAGGAAGTCGCGCAGTCATTGGAATACTCGTGGGACTATGAGATCAACCAGATGGGCTGGTCGCCTCCTCCGCTGGATCAAGGCGAAGGCGGCGACAATCGGTTTGATGTGTATCTTCAGGATATCATGCCCGATGGCATCGCCGGATACGCTCAGAGCGAAGGCGGCTATGTGGGCGACAACCCCGAAACGCCGGAACGCGAGCGGCGGGCAGCCTACAGCTATCTGGCGCTCGACAATGATTACGCGGAAGTGGATGGCACCGAGTTCGCGCCCCTGAATTTGATGAAAGCGACTGTCGCTCACGAATTCAACCATGTGATTCAGGCGGGCTATGACGACTTTGATCCACAGACATGGCTGTATGAATCAACGGCGACGTGGATGGAGATGCAAGTCTACCCGGACATCAGCGACAGCCGGGCCTACCTGCCCGACGTTCTGGATGCGCCCGATGTGTGCCGCACCGCCCGATCAGGGTGGTATGGATCGTGGTTATTCATCCAGCTTTTGTCTGAGAAGTATGGGCGCGACATTGTGCGCTCGATCTGGGAAAACTCGCGCCAACTGGATGGCTATTCGGCGATTGACGAGACTCTCAAGCCCTACGGCAGCACCCTGACGCTCGAATCACGCGATTTTGCGGTGTCCAATTTACTGCGCGTCTATCATGACGGGCAAGCGTTCCCCACCGTGCAGGTTGAGGGCAGCGTCGATGAGGGGGTGTATAACCCGAACAACGGCGTTCAAAGCCTTGGAGCCGATTACGTTGAACTGACGGGCAGCGGGTTGATGCGCGTCGCTTTTGAGGGCGACCGCAAGCTCACCGGGGAGGCCATCGCCATCCGGGGCGGCGAAGCGGATCGGTTTGACCTTTCGCAGCCCGTCACCCTCGACCTGAGCGCCTATGACGCCAGCTACGTGGTTGTCCACGATGACGAGCAGTCGATCACCGAAGACGACTGCCGGTACCGTGATTATGCCATCGATGTCTCCGCCGCGACGGATTCAACTTCGGCGCCAACAGCGACACTCTCCGCCCCCAACTTCACTACCCCAACCAGCGGCAACGGCGGGACGGTCGACCCCAACGGATCGTCCACCTATCATCCGCCGTACAGCGGCGGGGGCAACACCGGCGCGGTCTCGACGGCAGCTCAGGATTTAGAGGTGGCGTTCGCCACGCTGTCGCCAGAACCTCCACCCATCGGCTACGAATTTGACTACGCCTATACCATGACGGCGGCGGACTTTGGCTCCAGCGCCGACTACTACGTGCCCAACGGCGACATCTCCGCTAATTTTGACTATGTGAGCAGCGAAGACAACTGGCTGTCGCTCAGTGAAAGCCCCAGCCCCTATGACACCCTTCAAGCGTGGCTGGACGGGGTGGGCTATGAGCCGGAGGGGGATATTCGGGATATTGATGGCGTTGAAGTGTTGGTCGAAGACCTCAGCGATGGGGGCGAAACGTCGATCAGCGCCACGCTGATTGTGGACGGGCTATTTATTGTGGTTGACGGCGACCATTCCGAAGACGACGTGCTGGCGATGGTCGAGGCGGTCATCGCCACCAGCCAGCCGCCCGAAGTTCAGGGCGGAACCCAATTTCCTTCGCCCGATATTGACCTGAGCGTGGTGACGCCTTCGCCGAACGTTGTCCCGGAGACGCCGCCCATCGACACCAACAGCGTTCTGGCTATGCTGGGCATCAGCCTGTGTGGATTGAGCGCGTGCGGGCTGGCAGTCGGCGGCGGCGCGCTGATGTTATTTATCTTTCGCCGCAGGCAATAAACAGATTCTCGAAAGTATTTGTATTCCCGCCACCAGCCTCACCCCCCATCCCCCTCTCCACTTGTGGAGAGGGGGCGCACATCGCGTGGCTGATCAGCCAAATATGGCGGGAGCGAGGCCAGAAGCGGATTTCAAATTACTTTCTAGTCACCGGACACTTGAACAGATGAGCGAGGAAAGTTGAACAGCATGGACACATTCGATAAGGTTGAGTTGGCGAACCTAACCAAATCGAAAGGTCGTGTCCCATGCTGTCCTACGGTG